>Ga0182004_10000710_pt1 | contig 21812 bp, 23 predicted proteins | sample Sormic07211540_1_FD_120479 | JGI IMG/M metagenome (GOLD analysis project Ga0182004, IMG submission 120479) | Endophyte microbial communities from Sorghum bicolor roots, Mead, Nebraska, USA - 072115-40_1 MetaG | ecosystem: Host-associated > Plants > Roots > Unclassified | place: USA: Nebraska...
AATTCCTATTCTAACCGACTAGAATCCTGCTTGATCTCCACATCTTGTTTCCTTGCGCAAAACTCCAAGCTGTCGAATCAAGCCTTGAACTCGTCTCGTAATGGGCCAAGCCTCCTGACCCAAATCTAGCCGTAAGGGTATAGAGGTTTATACCCCCACACCCTTCCTCTTTGCCACTTGAAGGTTGAAAGCCGAATACTGTCGTCGTAAAATCTTTGCCAATTGCCACTTCTGGCGCTGCCTGCTGCGGCTGCAGCGCAACGTCGGATGCGGCGTCGAACTTCTACGCCGGTGGAATGCGTCAGCATCTACAGCAAAAAGACAACGCGGCAACGCAATAGAGTCGACTAGCAAGCCAAGTCGAGAATGTCGACTAGCGAGCCAAGTCGGTCGAACCCTGGCTAGTACACTACTGTCTCACGTGTAAACGTGGCCGGATGGACGGCTTGATCCATTCCAAAAGGCCAAAATCACGAGCGCCGCACGCCCGTACGCCACGGCATCGCGGCCGCGGGAGGCCAGCAGCAGCCTGCTCCTGCTCGTGCCGGCGACCCAGACGGGCAGGGGCAGACCCAAGCGCCGAACGCGAACAGAAACCGCCGCAGACCAAACACGAAACTCTCGCCGAACTGATAAAAGCCCAACCCAGGCCTCCCGTCTCCCGGTCTGCCCCGTCCGCCTCTCCCTCTCTGTCTCTCTCCCCCACTCGCCCTTCCCCCCCTCCCCACCTCTCTCCTCTCCTGTGGGCGCTCGCTCTCCCCCGCCCCCAAATCGCCGCGCCGCGCCTCGCCTCACAGCACCGGTTGCGTGGGAGGAGGGAGGAAGGAAGGAAGGAGGGGAGGGGAGGGGAGGGGAGGCGGCCGTCGGGCGAGATGAGCGACTCCTTCTGCCCCGACTGCAAGAAGCAGACGGAGGTGGCGTTCGACCACTCGGCGGGGGACACGGTGTGCACCGAGTGCGGCCTCGTCCTCGAGGCGCACTCCGTCGACGAGACCTCCGAGTGGCGCACCTTCGCCAACGAGTCCAACGACAACGACCCCGTCCGTGTCGGCGGCCCCACCAACCCGCTCCTCACCGATGGCGGCCTCTCCACCGTCATCGCCAAGCCCAACGGCGCGCAGGGCGAGTTCCTCTCCTCCTCCCTCGGCAGGTGGCAGAACCGCGGCTCCAACCCCGACCGATCCCTCATCCTCGCCTTCCGCACCATCGCCAACATGGCTGACAGGTCCGCCTCTCCTCTCCTTTCCTCCCTTTCGTCCGTTACAGGTTCGATCCGATTCGATCAAAGTATGTGGCGGTGCTAGTAGTTTGCGCTGATTTCTAGGATATATATGCCGTGTGCCTGTTCGTCTGTGCGTGTGCCACGCTGCCTGATTTTAGGTCTGAGGCGATGGATTTAGATGAGGAATGCGATGTGGGGTTTCAGGATTGGTATGACTCTGGGTGTCTAGATTTGGAACGTCTGATTGATATATTTGCGTCTAGGGCTTTGCATATTCATGCTGGGTTTGGTGCTGGATGATTGTCCCTTGGATCTACTGAAATTCCGTTCGTCATAAGATGGGAATCGATCTAATATCATTATTTTCATCAGGAACTTCTAAGGTTAGGTTTTTATTTGGGACACAATAGGTTCTGCTAGAGTAGCTGTGCTGCTTGCACCTATGCATCATTATGTTTTGCAATTAAGCATTGACAAGTTGATCGTGATGGCATGTAGTAGTACCTATATGGCTATACCTTAGGCATGTGATCTGTTAGCAAAGGATGATTATAGATTGCAGCATTTGTTTATTATACATAATACAGTAGAAAGATATAAGCCACATATTTCTATTATGGGCGAATAGATGCACAATACTCATAGCCATGTTGATAGCTAATTTGGTTTTAGCTGTGTCTACCTTAATTTTGTAACATCTGTCAACAGTATGCTGACACAAACTATGTCTTCTGCAGGCTAGGTCTTGTGGCTACTATCAAGGTAAGGAATCTGATGGCTGCTGTCCATTATGTTAAGTTGACTGCCAACATTTTTTTTTATATAGCTACATGGCTATACTTGCTTGTTAGTGCTAGCTGTGACTGTGAGCCTGTGATCTACCATTTTTAGGTGCTGATAGGGTGTGTCCTAATAATTGGCCTATTGTAAAATACTGAAACCTGTTATGATTTCTGTTTTGTATGCTCCCTTAATAGGAATATTTGTAGTTCATCAGATTACATGTTGATATTTCACAAAAAATTTAAGTGAGTGTACATGCTAAGGCTCGATTTGGATTGGAGGAATTCCAAAGGGGAATTTGTATGAATCACAAAACAGAGGAAACCACACGTGGAATACTGGAAGAGCCAATTCCTTTCCATTGGAATACTGTAGGTAGATGCTCATTTGACAGCACTGTTCACCTAAATGGCAGTTCGCCTGTTTGCACCATTTTTGAACAATACACGGTGGTATGCTGTTTCCGTTTAGTCAGTCATTTATCCCGTTTAGGTGGCTGTTTAGCCCAAATAATGGCTAAACAGCAAGTGACCGACTGTTTATAATTTACGATAACACTACTTCAAAGGAAAGGAAACCAAACATCCACTCCAATCCCCGGTTTTCTTTTCCTTTGCGGATGTCTGAGAGTGCGTACGAAGAGAGGAGAAAAGATGAAGTGCGCCACAAGAAACTGTCTGTCCCATCCTGATCTTGTCTCTTCCACTGCTGCCGCCATTCTAGGAACCACTGGAAGCACGTAAAATGGGGAGTCAGTTGGGGAGTGGAGAGCTGAAAGCCGGGTCCGTGATTAGATTGGGGAAAGTGCATATTATGACTTTTTACTCTGTAGTGAATAGATAAGGACGATTGAAAGAAAAATATTTAATGAAATGGGTAAGGTGTTGCCTTTTACGTTAGTTTCGCATGTCATTTAGACTGATTTAATAATATATATATATATATTTACAACTTTCTTTAAACAATAAGTCAATAATACTCCAATTCTTGTATCCTGGTTCCTGCGTTCCAAACACCTGCGAAAGGGCCTGTGGTCCAGTGGTAGGCTGTCTAGTGGGACGCTGTCACACCTTTTTTTTTTTCTGAAAGCAGGGTACACGCACCCGACACGCACCCGTGCGTGTTAAGTGGTGCTGTGTGTTTCCCGCGCTTTGGAGGCCAGAGAGCCTCCCATTCTCTTTCTTTGCGTGTGTACGGACACACACACACACACAGGGGTGTGTGTGTGTGTGTGGTGGGAGTGTGGGTTGTGTGTGCCCAAGTTGTACCAAATCAAAAAAAACTTTCCTATTTTTTCCATTCCTCTATTTTGCATCCTCATAACTTTCCTATTCGTACATTTTCTACAGTTCCTGCGTTCCTCATTCCTACGGTCCAAACACATGCTAAGAGTAGGGATCTATGTTCTGTATGCCTTTCTTCTCTTTTTGAAGATAGATTGCATGTTTAACACTTTCCTGAATACCCATTGTGTGATTGAACATATTTCTGCTTTATTTGTTCGATAGAACAATAACTTATAACTTAATTCAGGTAAATTACTGCTATGTAGTAATTATTTGTTTTGGTCTTTACTCTTCAAGGACCGAGCAAATGAAATCTACAAGAAAGTTGAAGATCTCAAGTCTATCAGGGGAAGAAATCAAGATGCCATATTAGCTGCATGTCTATATATTGCTTGTAGACAAGAAGATCGGCCTAGAACTGTGAAAGGTACATATTGTTCATAGAAATTCTGACTTCCTAGACACTAGAATTCATAACCACGCAACACTCAGTTCGTCTATTTTTCTTGTTTTGTGTTGGGCTGTTGCAGAAATATGTTCAGTTGCTAATGGGGCCACAAAGAAAGAAATTGGCAGAGCAAAAGAATTTATAGTGAAACAACTGGAAGTTGAGATGGGGCAATCTATGGAGATGGGAACAATTCATGCTGGAGATTTTCTGGTATGTTTGTCGGAGTTGGTAATTTCCTTAATTCTTATGTTAGTAGCTTATAAACTGATAAAAAATGCAGAGGCGTTTCTGCTCAACTCTTGGGATGAACAATCAAGCTGTTAAGGCAGCCCAGGAGGCAGTTCAGCGCTCAGAGGAGCTTGATATAAGGTTTGGAATTACAAACTCTGTACATGCTAGCAATTGCCCATTTCCATTTGATTGGAGTTAGGACCTGCTGTGGCATGAAAATTTCTGTTTAGCTTCAAGATTGTTGCTTGTTTGTTTGATCTGCCAGTGGCTTTTGAATCACTGACTCTTAAATTCAAGCTTTGACCAATTTTAGGCAAATGACCTAATGGTTGCATGATCAGAGGAACAGCTCATAATCAATTGCAGTCATGTTTAGCTTATGTGCCAGGTCACAACCACACCACAAAAATCTATTTCAAGCCATGATTTGACTTACTGTTTCATTTGTATCATGTACGATGGAGTTTTGACACCTAGATATGAACATATCTACTTGGTTGAATCTGTAGTTTCACATTTATGACAGAAAAAAGATATGTTGACACTTTCATCCTTATGTGCAGGAGGAGCCCAATCTCAATTGCAGCAGCTGTCATTTATATGATAACCCAACTCTCAGAGGACAAGAAGCCACTTAAAGGTTTGGAATGCTGCTGCCCCCATTGTGTTTTTCCCAGTGACTAATACTGGTAATAATACTGGAGAATCTGTTGCAGATATATCCTTGGCTACTGGTGTGGCAGAAGGCACCATCAGAAATTCGTACAAGGATCTATATCCCTATGCCGCAAGGCTCATCCCAAATACCTACGCCAAGGAAGAAGACCTGAAGAATCTCTGCACACCTTAGGAAGCTTATTTTTCCCCCTTTTGTTGCATAAATCGGAATTAGATTTGTCAAAGAGGAGTGAGTGAAGTTGTTCCTGGTTGTGACTGTGCCGGGCAATGTGTCGTCGCTGCCGTGCTTAACTTTATGTGGATGGACCAATGAGAACAGAAGTTGTCCTCATCAGATCGAATTTCTTTTCAGAGCACCTACCACCTGAAGATTTGTGGGATAGCCAAGGTGTCGTTTTCGTATACTCCCTTGGGAAAGAATGTAGATAGCAAGCAGTTCTTGGACAAGCACAAGATTTTACTTTAAAAACAGGATTTTGTCATCTTCTGAAGAAACCATCATTTATCCATCTTCATTCTAAGGGCCCTGGGGTACCAAGGGCTAATTGTTAAGTCAATTCATTCTAAGGGCAATTGGATACCAAGGGCTAATTGTTAGTCAGCTAAAAATTAGGTAAAATTAGGATATGTTTGGATGGACTAGGACTGGCAAGTAATTAGCTTCTATGGACTAATAACTAACTCATGACTAGTGACTAATAATTAGTCTTATTTTACTTGTTTGGATCCTTAAGAACTAGTAAGAATTAGGGCACGTTTGGTTCTCCTTACTAAATTTTAGCTAGCTAAAATTATTTTAGCTACTCTTGGATAACTAATAGAACTAAACTATATTAGCTTCTTTTAGTCAATGTGTTTGGAAATTTAGCTACTAAATTTTACTAGGTGGAACCGTCAACTATTTCCAAACAGGATCTTAGTCTTAGCTCAACCAAGAAAGGGGCAAACTAAATTTTTAGCTAAGTTTTTAACTCATTCTTAGCCACATAGCTGATCAATCCTAACTAACTGATCAATCCAGCTAATTTTAGTTAAATTTTTAGCCCTAGCCAATAACTAGCTCTAGCTGCCCTTAGCTTTGCAGGGCGGACATCGTTGTCCTTAACTTTGCAAGCGGGAAACAAGTCTCTGTTCATGTAGCCTTTGTCAGCCGTGGGCGGTGGGAAGGTTAACAGCTGCCTGTCATGCCGTACGCCATGTATGGTCGCTGGATCTCGCGGATCCATCCGGTAAAAAGGCTGTGGTCCTGGGAGAACCGCTGCTCTGGGGTAGGACGTGCTGGTGCTTCCGTGGTTGCGGCACAACGAAGCGGCACCGCAGCTGAGGACGTGCGCGGTGCACCTGCCATTCGCAGCGGGTTAGGTGCGGCAAGTGAGGCCTTGTTTAGATGAAAAAAAAAATGAAGTTTGGTATTGTAGCATTTTCGTTTATATTTAAAAAACATTGTCCAACCATAGACTAACTAGGCTCAAAAGATTCGTCTCGTGATTTACAGGTAAACTGTGTAATTAGTTATTTTTTATTTATATTTAATGCTTCATGCATGCGTCTAAAAATTCGATGTGACGAGGAATCGTGTAAAGTTTTGGAATTTTGGGTCACATGGGGCGCGCCCGCTGGGGGCACTGTGGCCTGTGGATTGCCGAAGCCGTCCATGGCTGTCCGTCGTCCTAGCAGAGCCGCGCACCATCCATTGCAAATTGCTCTTTGGCCACAAACAGAGAACACTGGCAGTCACTGCCACTGCCAAGTGTGCTTGCATCGTTTCTAGACTGAGCGGCTCAGCATCGGCTCTTCTCTCACCAAGCTGCGATCATGCACGATCCCACGTAGTTTCGGTACACAATCAAGGCACTTATCATTTCTACGGCAACTTGTGCTTGAAGTATTGGGCATAAAAAAAGACACTTATCATTCTCCTCGACTGTCAACAAATTATTTTCCACAAAAAAGGACACACAACACAATATTCCCAACTTACATCGCTCACATACAACTGAACTCCCGTCACGTACACAAGGTCTACGAGAACAAAAAAAGATGATGACATCTTGCATTATTTTCTGTTTCCGTGCTGCAAAATCAGCAAAAACCAGGAGGTGACGGCACACAATCACATTCTCACACGGAGCACCTCCCACAATCACAGGCTTTATGGCGTGGCAGATGAGCTGACACACTGATGACAACTTATTTCTAACAGGGCGCGTCACGCAGTAACTTTCTTGGCAGTCACTGAGTTGACAATGGTGGCGAAATCCGGTGCCTGCCAAAACCAAGGAATTTGTTAACAGATCATTCATTATTATATAGCAGGCTAGGTACACTGATGGTTCAAAATTTTCGACAGCTTCTTGAAGGTTTTATAACCTATATGCTGCATATGGAGTGCAGAGATCAAAAATAACATAACCGGCCCTATTTAACACCACTGAGAACAAAGGCAGCAAAACATTGCAAGTAGATGATTTTAAACCTACTACTGAACAGCAATCAATATACATAGTCCTGCTAAACACCACTGAGATTTGGAAATGCATAATGAAAGTTGCAAGAGGAGTTTTAAGAGCTACAAACAGCAGACACTGACAATGGAGGTTACAGAACAAAGGAGATTATGTACAAAGATCTGAGGTTAACTTGTCATACCTTCAAGGAGGCACCGCCAACAAGAAAACCATCAATATCTTCTTTCTTTGCTAGCTCTGCACAATTGGCTGCATTCACAGAACCTGCAACACAGCAAAGGAGGATGGCCACATCATAGAGCCAGTAAGTCATGTTAAACACCCCACAACACTGAAATAAAATTTAATGAAATATCTGCCGAGATATTTAAGCTTATGAATTAATGTCTCTCATACTAATTTAGTAGAATCGTGGTTGCAAGTTCAATCTTTCCATTATCAAATTTAATGGCAAAGAAATATGAGAAGCACACTATCCTGACATAGTGATATGAATATATGACATGAGAAACTAACCTCCATAGATTATTCGAGTGCTAGAGGCAACTTCAGGTGATACGTTGGTCTTCAACCAATCGCGTACAGCGGCATGAACTTCCTGGGCCTGCTCAGGAGTAGCAACTTTTCCAGTTCCAATAGCCCAAACAGGCTCATATGCAATTACAACATCGGCCCAGTTTGAAATACTATCTGCAAGCAGATACATGTTGCATATGCATCAACACCTCAAGCAAAATCAATGCCACCCAACTTCTTCTCTAGAACGCCCATAAAAAAGATTTCTTAGATGAAGAAATTTCACCTGCAAAAGCCTTCATCTGCGTAAAACATACATCAAAAGTTTTCCCTGCTTCCCTCTCTTCCAGGAGCTCTCCTATGCAGGCAATAAGCTTAACATTTTGGCTCAATGCATATGCAGCCTTCTTCCCAATAAACTGCATTTGAACAACTTGTTATATTGCAATCAAAAACTATGTTTCTGGAAGTGTCAAACCAGTAGCATATGCACAGAAAATATTCACCTCATCATCTTCACCAATAATATGCCTACGCTCAGAGTGTCCAAGAATAACCCACTGAACACCAATGTCCACCAATTGTTCTGCACTGTAATTTTTTAAGGGAAAGGTAAAAGTTCTATTAGCAAAGCCAGAAGTGAAAAATAAGCTCCTAATCCATCGTTACCTATCTATCCAAAGTCCATCCAGTAAAACCAACAGACTGCTGGTTTTATAACCACTTTACAGCTAATTGCAATCTCCATGTATATACTTAGCAAAGAAAAGGGTGACCAGTGTCCAGTGTACCCAACCTGATCTCTCCGGTGTAGGCTCCTCCTTTTCCAATCCACACATTCTGAGCAGAAACCTCAATGCGACCAGTTAGTGAATTCTTGACCTGATCGATATAGATGAATGGAGGTGCCACCACAACATCTGCAGAATTGCATAATGCCACACATTAGTTTCATTGCTTTATTCAGCAGGAAACAAGCAGCAAAGTGGCATAGAATTTCTTAGATAATTCTCTATACTATACGAGTTTCAAACCCAAGATAGTAGGTCCTGGTTATAATTTGGAGCCCATAAGCAGAATCCCATCTATACTGCCAAATAATAAATAAATTGTTCCTATAGTTGCACTTGCAGAACCTGAGATACACACTTTCTATTCAAGGGAAGAGTCTGCTACAAACATGGAAGAAGTGTTTCCAGGCCACATGGTACTCATACAAGATGCAGGTAGCTCATATGCTTAAAAGTTTCTTACAGTTACATAAAAGGTTTTCAGGAAAGTCACTAGCAAATCTCATTAGGAGCATTAAGCAAACATTTTCCCAGCAGTTCTTTCTACGAGCCAACTATCCAAACATTGAATTAGCAATGGATTTGCACTTTAATAGATAGCCTTGTACAAAACACAAAGAAAATAAGTGATATATTAGTAAATGCAAATATTCAGTAAGATATCTGTATTAACAAAAAATTTATGGGAACCTATGTGAAACAGGAAGACATAAGAATACAGATCAGATGAATATCCTAGAAAGAGGAAGACTAGGATATGTGAAGATGAAACAAATAGGCTTACCTACATCAGTTTCGAGGGTAGCAGCATTCAATTCAGAAACAAGCTTGCTAATGGAGTCCTTTGTTCCATTCTGAAGAAGAGGGAAAAGAAACAGACATCAACACCACAAATTCTAAGATGAGTAACTAAATACACAAAGGAATATAACTTCATGTTGCTAGCAAAAGCTCATGAAGTGAAGAGGCTTCGTACATGAAGTAAGATTTTTTTTTCTTCAAAACAAATAACCCATGTTCGTTAATCCGAAGTTGAAGCCCAAAAATGAATTTACAAATTTGAAGCTTGATTTTGGGCCGATGAAACTTGCAGATCCATTACTAATAAAGAACCACAACTCAAAAGTTCACAGCATGCACCAATTTACATTGTCTCTCCTCCGTCCAGGCCTCTCAAAGCTTAGCAAACAGAATCAAGAAAGCACCAAAACTCTCTATCCTCAGGAGGCAAGAACTGGTGGCATTCCCCCGTGGCTTCTCTCAGCTAAAAGTTTTCTAAAAGGTGAAAGATGCAACATCAACTTTTATATACCTCCCTTTCAGAGAAAAAAAAATTATATACCGAACAAAACGGCTTTGGCTGGCAGGCCAAAGCTGGGCAGCAGAGCAGACAAGCGATTCTATTTCTAGGACTCTAGAAGTGGCCATGAACGAAGTAAATCACGATGTATGTATGGATGACGACAAAAATCTCGTCCCGGTCCCGTTGGAATGCCCAATGCGGCAACAGCCAAAAAAATCATACAGTTACACAGCGTCTCCAGGATCATCAGTACTGACATCCCAAAGGCGCGTAAAGCTGGAGAAGCAGAACGAGCACTTACGCACTTCCAGTTGCCTCCGACGAAGAACTGCAAAGGGGAGTCAAGCGGGAGCATGAGAGCAGAATCCACATGGGCAGATTAAAGACGGGTCGTGAAACAGCGGGGGCAGCGGCGCACCTTGCCGGATCCAGCCATGGCGACGACGCGCTGGGCGCGGCGGCGCGAGCAGCCGATGCGAAGCTGCTGTGGGACGGCGGGAGTGGCCACCGCCGCGGCGCGGCGGAGGTCGGCGAGGCGGGAGAGGTGGGAGGACGCGAGGGACGACGGCGCCGCGGCCATTCTCAGTCTCGCTGCTGCGGTTGGTGGGGGAGAATGGAGAGGAGGCGTGGCGAGGCGAGGCTCGTGACTCGCAGCCGTGTTCGCGAGGTGGGAATATGATGCGCGCAGCCGCAGCCACCGGACACAGGGAGGATTTTTTTTTTTCCATTTTTAATTCTTTTTATTTTAAAATTTTGTTTTAAAAATTAGCCCACTTTTTTTTAACACTTTTGATGCTGGCGCCGCTGGATGGTGATTTACTGATTTTCACATAGTCCACTTCCGTTGGTGTGATAATAGACTTCACTTTAGAGAAATCATATATTTTTCATATGATGTCAATAATTCTTATATAGAACTTGTAAATCTCGATTGGATCTATAACTTTTTGACTTTGATTTTTTTATTTGAGATCTTTAAGATACTTAAAAAATAATATAAATTTCCAGCAATGTAATAATCATATACGGGTGTTTGTTGCCACAAAAAGTAATGTTTTCTTATACGGTAAGATACTCTTTTTATGAATGTTATAACTTCAAATGAGATTTGTAATTCTATAGTTTTGAGTTTTACTTTTAATTTATTAAGATGCTCAAAAAATAACATAAATTTTTTGCATTTATTTATTTTTATGTATAAAGTTTTGTTATAGAGCTATAACATTCATATAAAAAATATCTTCATTTAACACCATAGAGATGTTACTTTTCTATGATGACAAATTCTTGTAGGCACTTATTATGCTGCTGAAATTTATATTATGATTTTTTGAGCATCTTAACTACTTCGAATGAAAAACTCAAAACTAAAAAGTTAAATCGTCTTCATCCAATACATGATTTTTTAAGTCGAGTCTTCTTATGCTATTTCTGTTAGCAGGACAAAACACAAATGACACACCAATGGGAGTGAAGTTTTCATGTGAAAATCATCGTCTAACATGATAGATCACGTCGCGCCAATGTATATAGCGTGCGCACGGGCACGACCAAAAAGATTAATAAACATATAAAATATAAATACGAAGTGAGGCTATTTTAAATTAAAATTTAAAAGCATTAGAAATAAAATAAAAAAATACACGCGCAAACACACGCACAACAGGAAGGGCTAGGGCGCGGGGTAGGCAAGGGACAGCGACCCGTGCGCGAGTCCGGGGCCACGGCTTTTTGTATGGCCGACCACTCGCCTTATCGGCCCAGGGATAGGGAACCAGGGGCCCCGGATCCTCCCACGCTCCGCCGCTGCCGCGACTGGGCGGAGATACCAGGGCCGGCCCAGCTGGAGAGCGACTGGCGAGCGCGCAAGCGCAAGCTCCTCCTGGTCCTGCCCTTGGAAAGTTGTAATTCCTCGTTTGTCTTGTCTCTCTCTACCACTACCAGGTGGGGTTGGAGGGGCATTTTCCCGTAATACCGTTACCGTGGGTCCCAGGGAGGGAGACGGAACACATGCGGTTCTCGTTCTCGACGACGGTGATACCGGACGCGCACCTGTCTCTATTTTCGTTTTCTTTTACTCTGTTTTATTAGTTTTTTAATTTTTGTGAATTTCTAGCTCAAGCAAGCGCTTCCTTTGTACTTTGGCCACCATGGTGTATGGTCGTCCGTACGACTGTCAACTGGGTCTTTAAGGTCTGTCGATGGTTTCTGTACACTCCGGGTGCCCTTAGGTGTAAGTAGTATTTGATCTACATGGAACTGAGACCATTAATGCGTATTAGCCTGTGTTGCTCTTGCTCCTTAGGCCCTGTTTGGAATGCAGAAATTTCATAGAAATCACATAGGAATTTCACAAGAATCACTCAATTTCAGAGAAAAAAAAACGTAGAAACAGGAATTTTTGCCCTTGACGAGATGGCATTAGCAGAGAAAAATATCATTGTCCTCAGGTTTACACCGGGAGAGTCTTTCCCCTTACCTATAGAATAATAGAAATGCGCCCAAAAATAACGGTACTCAGCTTGTTAGATGGACTGGAGGGAGAGTCCAACGGCAACACCTTCCAAACAGTTAGAGGCTGTGAGATGAACAATTGCTTCCAGTTAAACAGTTCATGACTTCCTTCTCCACAAGCACGTCTTACAATTAAAGAATGGGATCACGCATGTAGCCAAGCAAACAGGAGCCTGGTAGAGCTACTGGCATCAACCTTTTGCTTCAAAGAAATATTTAATGTTGCATCTTGCTACAAAAAAGTATCCAGTAACATCCTCTAGAGATCAGGATTCACGATCACCATAAGCAATCAAGTATTACGTTGTAAGAAACATCTTCAACATGTAACGAGCATGGTATGGCATGACATCCTGAATCCTGTGGGAGAAAGGAAGTCTTCCCTGGTTGGTTGACTAGCTTAGGAGTGAGGATGGTTGTCTAGCAAGAGCACTGAAACTTCCTACGCAAGCCCATCATTCTAGTTCGCACTCTCCAATTGCTTGTTATCTTTTTTGCCCCTCTTCCGCTTCCGAACCCTCTTTCTCTTCGCCTCGCCATCAGCTGTAGCTACCTGCAGAGCAGATGTTGTCATCAGTGCTTGGGTCCTGATACAACTAAAAACGAGAGGCACAGCAAAGTTTCAACACTGTTGGACCTTATAATAAGTTGCAAATGTTTAGTTATATTTACATTTAGTTCAATCTCTGAACATACATCAGAGATCTGACAGAACAAAACCTGATGTCACAAAATGACGAGAGGTACATATGATGCACGTGCCACATTACCAAAGAATACCTGGTTTTGAATAACTGTGGGGAGCTTTGGTTTCTTCTTCTTACAGGAGAGTGGGTTAGGACCCTGCATAATGATACTTTCATTTAATACAAGAAATAGATATAGAGTAGTGAACTCAGTTGCTGCTGATGCCTACTAGATAACAAACACTGAATATAGTCAATCATCACATGACAAAAGACACCAAAAAGGCAATGACTCTAGATATAACCTTTGCTTTGTTCCTTTTAAACTTGCTTTTGTCAGTAACACCAAGAGCATTTTTTACAAGAGAACTGATAGGCCTCTCATGTTGTTCTCCGTCACTTCCATTTTCACTGGCAGCTGTTTTTCCTTCTGATGCAGCCTTCAGTAACTTCTTGTATTCAGATATATCCATATTGAGACGCTTCTCCTCATCCAATTGAGCAAACTTGCGTTGCTGCACAGAGGGTTGTTCTATGAATAAGGAGTTCTTCAGACCATATATCACAGGAACCCCAGGAATCTACATGGAAGCAGACAAAGTACATGAGCAAATTGCTGCGACCCAGACAAGGTCGTAGATATGATCCACACGATTTTCATTGAAAGAAGCAGAGTTTACACACGACAGATGAGGGTCGTCGATACCTCTCGTAACTTTTCTCGAAGACCAGGATCCTGGGTGGCAACGAAGAAATGCTCAGGATTTTTATCACCTATCAGTGACATGACACAGTTCACGGCACTGACCACCTTGTCATGCTCACACCTAGTAACACCGTGAAATCCAGGAAAACACTGAGTCAATGCATCATAATTAGGCTCATATAGGTCCCATATGCAAAATTCAAGCTGGAAATGAAAGACTACATTCGGGAATGGCACAAAACTAAACGCACCAGCTACTAGATTGTAATGTTGCGTCATGACACCTAAAACCAGTGAACAGGCCCTGGGCCAAACAACGGCTACCAAAATGCATCCTGAAGTGATCCAAATTCCAACTGCAGCATAGGTTCCACTTCCAGACAACCAAATTCGATTGAACCAAATTGGCTACTCAGACTCCAAGATAGCATGCAAGAACTATAATTTGGTTCTCTGAAGTATGAACTTGATAACTATGTACATTTCTGAATTGAACTATGTTCTAGGTTTTTCTTTGGCTTTGACAAAATCAAATTAATACCACCGAGCCTCACAGCACAGCAATACAAGTGCCGGAGCACAAGTCAAGGTGGAGCACAATTGGAGGTTTGGGGCTGACAAAAAGGAAAGAATGGCACTAGCTGCAACTGCGACGGTGACAGAACTGTGAAAAGAATGAAACCTACTTGGTTGTGGCGAGCAGCTGCGCGTTGTCGAAGGATTCGGCATGTGACTTGCCGAGTCGCCTGAGCTCTGCGTTGATGCACTTGGAGGTGAAGAGGGCTGGCGTCCTGGAGGCCGAGAGGAGGTCTCGGAGAGTCTCGTCGGCCGGGAGGAGGCGCTGGGTGAGGAGGTGGTGGACGAAGGTACCGTCAATGAGGACCTTGTACGGCTCGCGGAAGCCGAAGCAGGTGGTGTAGAACTTGACCGCTTTGCGGTTCTTTGAGCGCTTCTTCACCCGCATCCTGATTACTGGGTGGGCGGCCGCAGCGGCGTGCGGCGACGGGAGGGCGGAGTCACGGAGGAGACGGCGGCGGCGTTAAGAACCGGCGAGTGGAGGCGGTGGTGAACGGGCAGGAAAGTAAAGCCGTGCTAGGGCTTTTGGTTCATCACGCGGCTCCTCTGCTTGCTGGGCTGAACTGGGCCCCATGGAATCAGCGATGACAAAGCCCACTTTATGTCGCTGACCAACAATCACAATTTCTCTGATAGGCCAAAAGGTTTGGTGGGCTTTTGAGACTAAGGCCCTGTTTAGATTAGAGATGAAAATTTTTTGAGTGTCACATCGCATATATCGGAAGAATGTCAGAAGAGGTTTTTAGAAAGTAACAAAAAAACAAATTACATAGCTCATCTGGAAACTGCAAGAAAAATCTATTAAGCATAATTAATCTGTTATTAGCACATGTGGATTACTGTAGTACTTAAGGCTAATCATAGACTAACTAGGTTTAAAAGATTCATCTCGCCATTCTCAACCAAACTGTGTAATTAGTTTATTTTTTTATCTATATTTAATGTTCCATGTATGTGTCCAAAAATTCGATGGGATGGATGAAAAAATTTTGAGTGGGGAACTAAACAGAGCTGCTCTATAACGTTTTGCTGCAGAGCCGTTTTTTTATGAAAATCAGAGGAGCTAGAGCAGTTCAGGAGTCATAAATTCAAAGGAGCCCTTCAAGACACCTCGGCCTTGTTTAATTCACTCCGAAATCCAAAAAGTTTTCAAGATTCCCTGTCACATCGAATCTTGCGGTACATGCATGAAGCATTAAATATAGATGAAAATAAAAATTAGTCACACAGTTTGACTGTAAATCGCGAGACGAATCTTTTGACCTTAGTTAGTCTATAATTAGACAATATTTACCACAAACAAACGAAAGTGCTACAGTTCCGAAAACTTTTCAGTTTTCGAACTAAACAAGGCCCTCCTCAAAGTCAGAGTCCGTTAGTTTGTCGGATAACAGTATTTTTTTTCCACAATAAATTATAGTATAACTTTTCAGACCGTCAGTTTGGCACGAATTACAAAGTTGGCACTAGCAGCAGAATGTTCGAGATTCTACCGGAGCTCTTAGACCTTGTTTAGTTCCCAAAAAATATTGCAAAATTTTTCAGATTTCTCGTCACATCGAATCTTTAGACGTATACATGGAGTATTAAATATAGACGAAAATAAAAACTAATTGCACAGTTTGATCGGAATTGACGAGACAAATTTTTTAAGCCTAGTTAGTCCATGATTAGACAATATTTATCAAATACAAACGAAAATGCTACAGTACCCATTTTGCAAAATTTTTTGCAACTAAACAAGTCCTTAACCTTTTCACAACAAGAATTCTGAAATCAATATTTTTTATAGGCACATGAATGACGCGCCCAAACAAAATATTCGCCGCAGGTCGGTGACATGATCTTTCAGGCCGAGTAGGTGAACACCCACCCGTTTCCGTGGTGACGTCGTACGGAGTACTCATTCCTGGTTGCACAGCCAGCAACAGACGGAACACCCTTCTCTTACTGACGAGTGGCGCCAGGAGATCTCGGGCCCAAAGTGTCAGAGACTATCACCTAACCGAGCCGCAACCGGAGTCGGTTCCGAGGCCCTGCGTGATTAGCTTAACCACAGCTCCGGTTTAAACCGAAACCCACACTGCTAATCGGCCATCAGTTTACACAAAACGCAGGATCGGCATCGCCTCCCGGGCTGGGGGGCTTAACTCGAGTCGCTAATCCTTTTCCTCGTATCGCCCCGTCTCCAACCTCGCTCGCCGCCATGGAAGGTTCGAAGGGGAGCGGAGGTGGCGGGGATGGGGCCGGGCCCGAAAAGCCCAGCGCCGAGTCGAACCCTAGCCTGAATCCGCCCCCACCTACCGCGGCGGCGACCGAAGCCACGGATGACGGTGGCGCCGCGGCCGCGGCTGCGGCCGAGGCGGCCAGGCGGCCCTTCACGGCCCTCAGCCAGGAGGAGGCTGACCTCGCCCTCGCCCGCGTCCTGCAGGAGCAGGTAAGCGATGATAAGATCTCGCGGCCTCGGGGCCCGCTCCTAGGGTTCCTTGCCCCCGGGCGATTAACCCGTGCTTCGGATCGGTGCAGGAGCGGGCGTACATGTTGCTCCGGATGAACGGGGGCGGTGGCGAGGGCAGCGACTACGGGAGCTCTGATGCAGGGAGCTACGAGTACGACGAAGAGGGAGAGGAGGATTACGAAGAAGAACTGGAGCACCACCTCCGTGTCCACCACCACGGGCACCCCTCGGGCGATGGTGAGGGAGAGGGAGAGGGCGAGGCCGAGGGCGCCGAGGGGAGCGACTACGACGAAGAGTTCGAGGAGGACGAAGAAGGGGAGCCGGAAGTAGATCCCGCAGAGTTTGAGGACGATGAGGCTTATGCGCGTGCGCTGCAGGATGCTGAGGAGCGTGAGGTCGCCGCGCGGCTTATGGCTCTCGCTGGTCTCAGCGATTGTGAGCACAAATGATTCATTGCCCCCCAACCCCAGCTCAGTTCACAATTTAGTTGGTCGCTGGTTTGTAATTTTGGCTTTCCCTTGCAGGGCGGACAGTGGATGTGGAGCATGAGGAGGACCATGTGAATGATCCACAGGTTGTGATTCATCTCATCTAGTTGCTGAATTTTATCTTTCTTGCTAGGAAAGGTCACTTGAGTTTGCAATTAATGGTTTCACAACAAACAAAATGCCATAGTCTGACCTTTGATAATTTCTGCGCCTGCAAACTAATGGAGTTGTTCTTTGATCAATGCAACATGCATGATGTTTCATAACAGTCATCATGATTTGTGCCATAGCTTATTGATTCAGCTAAAATAATTTTGACTTGTTGGTTATTGATACCATAGTACTTTCCTTTGATAGATTGTTGATGTTATGTCCTACCTGGAACACAGGAACACATCTACTATTTTTCTTTCTAATAAATTGATGCATTTTGATTGTACAGATTCTAGGGGTCTACCTTGACTTTTTTAGTGAAGGGAATATCAGCTGCTCATTTATATGTTAGTTAAATTGTATTTCTCACTTATTAAAATGAAATGATGTTGCAGTGTGAGTTGCAGCTTAAATGTTGATTGTAAATAAAACCACACTAGACTAATGCCTCTTTGGAAGTGGTCTTGGAGACATCTTGGCCATTTAAAGAGCTGTCTATATGTGCATGAATTTTCTTCATGATGTTTTTGTTCTATAAAAAATTAGTATGGATTCAATGCTATTAAGTTAGATTGCATTTATTTTTTCTTGTTTGGCTTCAACTGTCAATGATATTTTTTCTAGTTTAGGATCTAAATAAGGAGTCATATCTACTTTTGCTGTTATAGTTATGATTGGGTTTTCCTTTAGTAAGCTTGAATTGTCTGCCCTTCTAGCAATAAAATCCAAAAGCAACATATGTCATATTTTTATGATTACTAGTCAGGTACTACTATTGTCCTCAGTTTTGTAGGGATGGTTCATGGTTGGCATATTTCCCAGTTATTCCTACTGTTATTACATAGGGGAAATTTATGTCATTGTTCACATATTGGTCTTATTTTCTCTTGTACTTGTTTTTAATCAGTCAACTATAATGAATGATAAACAACTTACATTTCTGTATGCTTTTATGAAAATCCAGGAGGCATGGCAAGAGGTTGATCCAGACGAGTACTCTTATGAGGCAAGTTACATTGCTTGTTCTCTTATCCTTAGTTCTCCAAGCTCCTCATTTGAAGCTTCATACATCAATATGTGATGTTATGGTTCTCATGTTGATGTCAGGAGCTAGTCGCATTGGGTGAAGTAGTTGGCACAGAAAACAGAGGTCTCTCTGCTGATACACTTGCTTCTTTACCTTCAGTAACATACAAGATGCAAGATGTTCAGGATGGCAACACAGAGCAGTATGTGCAAATAATTGAAGTTTTATAGTTTTGTAATGATCTTTATGAAGTCTTGATGTATCATTATTGTTGATAGATGTGTGATTTGCCGCGTGGAATTGGAGGAGGGTGAATCTTTGATTGCACTTCCCTGCAAGCACTTATACCATCCTGAATGCATAAACCAGTGGCTGCAAATAAATAAGGTATGATGGACCTTCATAAGCTCCACATAATTGAATGGCTAGAAAGTTCATTTCATTAACTCGTTGGTCCTTAAATACTATTGTGATTCTATGAATTATCTCAGACTGTCACACAAACATATACCTGGAGGAATGTATAGTATACTATGTTTGGTAATAACTTCTAGTCAAAATAAAAAGCTTAAGAATTTTCTGTTGGCCGGTTTGTCAACTGTTGTTCTTATTCTAGTTGTGCAGCTGTGTTTAGTTCATCATTTTTTCTTAAAAAAAAATGATTGCATATGAAACATAGAATGTCAATGGTATTGAGGGTTGCAGTAATAGGGCAGCAATCTATACATTTGAATAAGAATATTCTGTTATTTGCTTGACATAGTCCCTAGATTTGTAATCATGGTCAAGATGTCTGGTGCCGTTACATTGTATTAGACTGAAGTTGTGAGCCTTCTAGTCGTAATGGAGCCTACAATGTTCTGTCATGGTCTAGTGAGGTTTTGGTTAACTGACGTTCCGTCATGTTTCCATGCGGATTCATGTAATTTTGTTGTTGTGGTAATGAAATTTGGTTACACCATGTGGTGGGGGAAAAAGAAGATTTGAAAGCTTAGCAATCAACAAATCTTGGAAGCTGGTATCTAAACCTGATAATGGTTTTGGCACAACCGGTTTTTTGTAGATTGGTTTTTTTGTTGGGCCTATTTGGTTTGGGTGCCACTGTGGCACTGCCACATGACCTGAGCAGGCTTATGGGTTGGTTGGGTCTGGGTTAGGAGTCACTGTGGATTGGTTTGGATCAGCTTCAGTCTAAGCAGTGCAGTCTCCTAGCAGTCTGAAACTGTGAATCGAACCCATCCATACCCTTGGTCTTTGATATGCGCGTTCGGGTGCGGCGGATAAGGCGCCGGCCGCCGGCGGGGCGATAGGGACCCGGGCATGTTGTGCTGGAGATGATCGGCGGCGTGAGGGAGCGGGCAGAGCAGAGGGCAGCGGCGGCAGCAACGTGGGCGTGTGCGGTGGCTGCGGCTAGCTTGGGGCAGGCGGGGCCTGGCGTGCTGGTGTGGTGGGCGATGCCCTTCCAGCCGGCGTACGTACCGGCAGCTAGTATCTGTCCATGGCCTGGCTGATGAAGAACATGGACTTGCAAGGGTCCGCGGCGGACACGGTCAGGAGAGCTGACCGGCCGTTGTAGTTGCATGAGGAGGCATCTGGTGGCGGACGTGTTCTGCTGCCTGCTGCATCTTGACGTCAAAGAGTACTGCGCTTCTTCCTGCTGCCGACGTCGTCGCTGAGTCACCAATCGCACATGCTGGCGCCCGCCTCGGCTGGGGCTGCATCGCTGTAGTAGTTCGCAGTAGCTAGCTTGTTACTCAACTTCGTCGTAGGACAGGAAGCGGAAGCGGCAGCAACATGCAGACAACTAGCAAGCGCCACAGAAGAGCCTATCCAGGAACCTGACATCACCGCACATGGACACACGGTGGTGACGACCATTGAAACATTCGTTCACAGTTTGTTCACGGTTCTACTATGGTCTGGAACCATAGTTTAAATAAATAGTTTGGACTGTACATACGGTCTGGTTGAGTTAGTTTTGGAGAAAAGAAGAATGCTGTGGGGCGGAACGGGCTGACGTCTAATTTAGAAATGATTGGTCTGGGTGGCCTGGTTTCCAGATCATTACCAGGTTTACTGGTATGCTCACCAATGGACACTTGGGGATATATTATCTAGGTTTTACATGATGTTTAGAGACAAGATACCTCTATACTTTGCCTGTGACTGGTTTCTCTTTATTTAATCAGTATTGAGTTGTGATACTCTTAAGTTGATCAAGAAAACTTAGTGCCTTCAAAAGGTTATAATGTTTTATGTATCTATGGAGGCTGGCAAAACCGCTGTAATTGCTGCACAGCTGTAGTCAGGTCAAGTTTGATGGTCTGCTTGACTCCTGTTATCATCTTACTTTCTGGCACAATGACTAGCTATAGGCTAGCTGTATTCACTATTCATATTGTCAGTCCGTCTCAGCATTCCTACTATGGCAGATTATGCTATGTGGATCCTTCCTTATCTTGCAAAGTAATAGGTTGTAGCTGTATACATATTCTTCTATATATTTCAGCGATCCTGCAGGCATCATGCCAGGTCGATCCCTACTTTGAAAAGTAAATTCTATTATGGCCACCACCTGGCTTGAGTTAATTTCAACATGTTTTCCAATCAACATGATGTGGATACTTGTAAACAACAGTTTTCGTTGCTCCAAAATGTGACAAAACACTCCCTGATTCTTGCAGGTATGCCCTATGTGCAGTGCAGAAGTATCAACCTCGGGCAACAAGGAGCCATGACTGCTCTCAGATGGCCATCTTGGGCACTTGATGGGAATAACTAGCGGCATCACTGCAGCATCTGTATTGTCGAAACAAAAGCAGAACGTTTTACATACATGCAAGGAGATCAGGAAATAATCCTCTTGTCAGTCTAAAGTTTTGTCCTGGTTCTCTGCTCACTGGATTTATTGGCCTTGCCGCTTATGGTCTCAGTTCCCTTCGGACGCCTTATGGCTGTTGTATGATCCATAAGATATGCCAATTATATTATATTGTTAGTCATTCTTTTTACTGATCGCATGATCATCGTATATATTTGCTTGTTAACTGGTGATGAAGCATTTTTTTTCTTAATTTTACATGTTTTATTCTTAGAATACGAAGAGAGGAAGGTGCGTAGTTAGATGCATTGAATCAACCCTGGAGGGTATATATTGTACGATAGGAATCCAAACCTAGACTAGAGTACAAGTTTACACGGGCAATAAAGGCCTTGAATATCTTTGGCAATCCCTGCGTCATCAAGTCATCACCAAGCAGGAGGTATCACACAAGTACACGATGCTCTGAACTGACGGCGGCCAAGGCTGTGAGAACATACTAATTTTACCCCGGCACAACATAAAAGGCTCTTCTCCTACGTCTACGTCTGACCGGCTCGGTTGTTCGTTGTTACATGAACCCGCTTCCCATCAGGGCCGTCTGCTACACCAGCCTTGCCGTGTGCTTCAACTCCTCGGTCTCTTGTGGTTGCA
>Ga0182004_10000711_pt1 | contig 21810 bp, 21 predicted proteins | sample Sormic07211540_1_FD_120479 | JGI IMG/M metagenome (GOLD analysis project Ga0182004, IMG submission 120479) | Endophyte microbial communities from Sorghum bicolor roots, Mead, Nebraska, USA - 072115-40_1 MetaG | ecosystem: Host-associated > Plants > Roots > Unclassified | place: USA: Nebraska...
TTCTAGAATAACGATGTAACTTTAAGAAGCTGCACACTGGATCTATCATAAGATAGCATGTAAGGGAGAAATTTTGAAGGAGCCGCAGTACTGGTTATATTCAAAACAGACAACTTTGTGTCGGCAGCTGCTGTGGCAAAGCAATTGAAAGTCTCTGGATTTCGAACCACCGTGGCAATATAGGCGACCGGAGCCTCCGTTTCAAATTCATCGCCAGATGTTGCGTTGGCTTTCCCTTGTCTACGGTCTCGTCTTAACAGCACTGAGAGTACTCGAACAAGGTGTGGCACACAAACCGGATCGTAAATAATATCTGCGCCAAGACTGGCAAAAGAAAGTGTTTAGACGAAAGAGACGAAAGCATGAACAGCAGTGACACGTTATGTACAAGGTAATCTTTTCTCACTAGACAGGCTACAGCAGTTCACAATGGCATTCCCTGCCTCTCGCAGGAGTGGGATACTGCTACCTTCTACACAAGATTTGTATGAGTTCACACTTAAACAGTGAATGGATAACTAACACTCTTGTCACCTCTAAGCAATCATTGAATGATTAATTAACATTATTTAATAGGAAAATGTAGAAAACTAGAAATAGTAACTGAGTTAAAAATATGCAAAGGCTACACTGAAAAGTCCTTGATAAATTCTGATTGGCACACTAAACTACTGAAATTTGTACTATGTGAATCACTTCACTGATCAGAAATATTGCTAGAAATTCATAGCGAGCATCACTTTTCATCACAACTTCTACAGATGCTTCTTCAGATTTATGCTCTAAACAGCTATTATTTTACTACCTTTGTTGAGTATGTTACTCAAATAAGACTACGGTTTACAGGGGGCTATTTGAAGCACTAGAACTCCAATTTTAGGTGAATGGTTCCCGGTTCCCATGATTATAATTTTGTGTACAGGCGTACAAAGGAAAATTGCAACATATAATTCTATACTCACACTATGTCTGGCTGGTAGCCCCATAAATCGCTTTCACACACTTCTTCCCAAGAAAGATATTTGCACTCTACCTGCATGCCACAATGCATTATCACCAAGTAAGATCTAATAATGCATTTAACCAATACTCAAGGAGCACCATCTGAATCAACTGTTGAATGCCAGATTATGTGATAGAGAAGCCATCTGCACACAATACTCTGAGTTATGCAAGGAAACTAACCTACCTTATTCTTGCTTTCTTTTAGCACACTAGAATCTTCCTGCTCAATGCATAAGTTATTCAGTTCCATATTTTCCTTCATGTTTCTGAGTGTACATGGGTCACCATCAGTAAGAATAACCTGCATATAAATTAATTCCGCATGACATATATTACAATTATAATTAATCTTTTGATTTCTGAAGAAACTTGTGAACATAATCGAACTGAACAATTCATGCTTAAATACCGCCCTTAGCTCCAAATTAAGCAGTTAAATAGTACATAAGCACCCACTTCACAAAGTTAGGAAATCATACATGATTCACCTTTTCACCCATGGAAGATATGACATTCAAATGGAGAGTGGCATAATAGACTTGCATACCTTAGAGGCACCGACAGAATTAAGACAAATGCCCACCAAACCTACACCGGAACCTAGCTGCTTGTCATGCAAACGTTAGAGCAATAACCACAACAAATTCTGAGAATATTCCTCAAGTGCAAAGAAAAACAGAAAACACCCACCACCTAACTATTTGTGCAAAGAAAAATATTTAGGTAATTTTGCACATAAACAAGTGTCTTAGGTAGCTGGCCAGAGATATCATGTAGTCTATACTACTATAAATTATGAAAGGAATAAGAAATTAGTTTCATGAGGATACATAATTTTAACACATGTTCACAAATACTGGATCAAATCATGATGCACAGAGCATATAACGATACTTAGGCCTTGTTTAGTTCCAAAATTTTTTGGGAAATCGACACTGTAGCACTTTCGTTTGTATTTGACAAATATTGTCCAATCATGGACTAACTAGGCTCAAAGTATTCGTCTCGTCAATTTCGACCAAACTGTGCAATTAGTTTTTATTTTCGTCTATATTTAATACTCCATGCATGCGTCTAAAGATTTAATGTGACGGGGAATCTGAAAAATTTTACAAAATTTTTTGGGAACTAAACAAGGCCTTACACAAATATTGACCATCCTATTAAATTCTAGTTATATAACAAACAAAAATGTACGAAATAAATTTGCATTATTATTTGAATATTTGATAGAACTTAATTATTGGAGCATGAGCTAAACATATTTACATAAACTTTCTTACATGAGGTCATACTGGTAATGTATCTCACACTAATAATAAAATTAATCACTTACCTCAAAGCAACACTTCGAGGAGAAAATTTTAGGATATGAAAGAATAAATTCAGACAAGAATAGACTTGATGGCCAAAGAGCACACCTGAAATTGTAAAATATGCACAATATCAAAATAATATATGAAAGTAGTATGGTAAAAATATCTGACCACTGAATCTTAGAGTGTTTAATGACATCATACCCTGTATCACCTTCAAGCATATTAGAAGAACATGATAGTCGAGCAACGACACTTACTAGCTTTGAAGAAATGTTACTAGCTACATATATAAACCGGGTTGTCACTATAGATCTTTATAAATAATAATATAATTATGATATATTTCTTGAAGAAAATTAAATAGTTTGAATTGACAACTTACCTGTAGAAGAGAGAAAAGATATTTCTTTATAAATATGATCTGTCTTGTTTAATAATGAATCCTTCTGCATGCAACAATAAGTTATTTTATGATAGTGTCAACGATATCAACTATTAAGATACAATAGAGATAAAATCTACATACTGCTTTAGACAACATACGTTGGGCAAATTCCTCATAAAGTTCATCAATCACAACATTTGAAGATAGTTCAACCTCAGATATAATCTTTTTAAAGATAATTGTTGTATAAGTATAGTCTTGGCATCTCTCTACCTGCACCAATACAACAATGTGAAGATACATATGGACAAAAACTTAAATAACAACACTATATTAGTGTTTTTCTTTCTGAAATAAATTAGATATTCCTTCAATTGCAAAAACAAATATGTATATATCTTATTTGTATTAGTTGAGTAAATTTTGCAAGACAACAAGAAAATAAATCATTTACGTTTGAGCTAGTGCAAGTCTCCAAAATAAATTTTTGGACATGTGGTGTGATAGAACCTCCCCCAGCTGCTCTGCAAATAAAATAAAACCATACATAAATATGAAGCAACATAGAGCTTCTGAATATATTTCTTCTTTGAAGTTGTAGCAAATTTATGTGTGGTTCATAGCAGTGCCACATATTTCCCCCAGATCAAGGTTTGCATCTTCCTCTCAATGAATACAAGCTAGGGTGCAGTCTGTGTGCTGTTTTCACCAATTTGGGCGTGTAATAAGTGTTGCAGCTTGGATAGGGGTTAAAACTGTTTTAAGTTCCGTTGGCGTTATCGTTTGGGTAAACTTTATGGTTTTTACAGTGGAACTTTGTTGCCGGTTGGGTGAACCATTTGTGTTCATTCCATCTGGGCAGTCTGTTAGGTTGGGGGAAGTTTTTGTTTTGTTTTTTGCAAACTTGTAATTTCGTTGCTCTTGAGTAATGAAATTCAGTTCATCCGTGGTGGGGAAAATAAAGAATACGAGCTAGGGTAGGTCTGCATGACAGTTTCATGGTTAACTAATTAGTCGCTGTAATAAGCCACTCAAAACTTGTTGCATGATCGCAGCAATGTGATGTTGGTGGAGCAATAAGGGGCCCATTTGGCAGTGCTCCTTGGAACAGTTTCTCAAACATACAAAAAACCGTATAGACTGATGTGCATTTACACTGGGACCTAGGGGCTAAAAAAACATGCTCCTCATTATTCCCTATTCAACCCCCATCAGAATCACTTCCCATCTGCTCTCTCCACCCTGCTTCTCACCAGAATCACTCCATCAGAGAATTGGAGCTAAGAATAGGGGAATATTCCACCAAACAGAAAGCATGACACTAAACCCGTACGGCTGGAAGCCTGGAACCATATGGTGGTCAATTATGAAGTTGTATTACTATTATGATGATGATGATGGAACATGCCTAACATTGGAGGCCAATCACCTTCCCACCAGCAAAACAATTGCAAGACCATCATGTCACCGAGACATACCATAGCAGCCAAACTATCAGCAATGCAATACACTTGCAAGACCAGCAGGTCACCTAGATATCCACTACTTTCCGAACCACGAATCGCTCGGAAAAAAGGGCGCCGCAGAGCGAGATCTCTCATCTCTGGGTAACCGTTGCGGGTTCTGACTGGCAGCGAGCGGTGGCGCTTACCTGGCGAGTGCTAGGACGCAGGCGGGAGGCTCCCCGGCGAGGAACGCGAGCTTCAGGTGGAGCAGCCCCTGCTCGGTGTCGGTGGTGTCCTGCGCCGCCGCGTCAGCCATCGGCGACTCGGTGGGACTTCTGTTCTGCGTCTGCCGCCCTTTTTGAGATGTGTGAGCGCGCACGGGAGGAGGACGCGGCGGCGGCGGCGGCGGCAGTTCTGTTTGAGGCTCTCTGTAGATGTAGGGCAGGCCTTGGTGGTGACCGTGACGGCCTGACGGGAGACAACACCACGAAAACTTGCACGGACCGGGCCGTCATCCTACACCAATGTGACATTGGACTGGGCCGATTAGTACAAGACGCTCGTGATTTCGCAAGGGAAAAAGTCTATTCCATCTGGGAAAAAAATCCATATTACCTATAGCTCCCTAAACTCTAAAACCGAATAAATCACTCTCTAAACTTTTAAAACCATTCGTTTGATCTCCTTAACCGGTTATAAGCTGTTTTCAAAGAAAGTTTGTCTTTTCTTTTTTATTTATTTATTTTGGCTGGAACTGTGAAAAAAATCATAGTTGATCACAAAATAAACATAAAATAAAAATATCTATTTTTGTTAGACTTCATGTGAGTAGAAGTACACAGTAAACATATAATAGGATATACTTTAATACTTTTTTTGTTGTAACTTTAGATCTATGCTCTGTAATTAATTAATCGTTGCGGTTTCAGTGGTCCAATTGTCGTGAAATTTTTATGTTGGGCTAATTATTGTATGCTTGAACTATAGTAAAAATGTCATACTCAATGGATTATGTATAACTTAGTTATATATTTTTTTATTAGTTATATATTTTTTTAGATGTATGCTACAAGCCAAAAGTAATCCAAGATCTGGCTCCACCTTGGTCTTGTTGGAGAGCTCGTGATGATTGAAGATTTCAAATCGTCCAAATCTACTACTTCCTCCATTCTAAATTTTCAAATAGTCCAAATCTACTACTTTCTCCATTCTAAATTTTCAAATAGTCCAAATCTACTATTTCCTCCATTCTAAATTGTACTCTCTCTGTTCCAAAATTAATGTCATTCTCGCTTCTCGAGAAGTCAAACATTCTAAACTTTGATCAAATATATTTAAAAGATCATTAATATTCATAATACATCATTAATATCATTAGATAGATCATTGAATATACTTTTATAATAAACTTATTTGGAGATATAAATGTTGCACATATTTTCTACAAACCTTGTCAAAGTTGTAAAAATTTGACCCGCACGTATCCCATAGCGACCTCTATTTGGGGATAGAGGGAGTAAGAAATTTTTTTGTCACATACATTATTTTTACTTTATATTAAATATCGTGTATCTCTAAGTGCAAAACAAAATTGTATACCTAAAAAACTAAAATATCTTACTATTTGAAATGAAGGAAGTATAAATATATAATTCTATTGATAATAGAAAATTTATACTATCATGCGATTACTATTCAAGATTTTTTTCACAAGTACTTCATCCATTTTGAATTATAAAATGTTTTGACTTTTCTACATACATTGCTTACTATGTATCTAGGCAAAATGTATATCCAAGTACATGATATAAGCTATTTATATAGAAAAACCATTCTAATTTGGAATAGAGAGAAACTATGTGTTTTATGATAACCGACAAGATAATTATAATTTTTGTGTCGGTTGGTTTCATACCGACATGAATATTTGGGGTTTTAGTATTGTTTCAAGATAAACATATAGCAGTATCAGTTTTCAAGTTCGGTACCTGAAGAGACATGGATGATGCTCGAAATTTATATTAGATTCCTTTGACCAGGAAAAGTATAGTAAACGTGGCATACAGCGAGTATCTCCTTTTTCAAAAAGCTGCACAGAGGCGGAACAAAAACCGGGTACCAATATCCATATCATGGTAGACCGGCATTCAGTAATATCATGGTAGACCGGTATTCAGTCCTAGAGAGTACGGTAGTTGCTCCATCATAAAATAATTGTCATTTTGATCTTTGTATCACAAATTTAACTAAATTTATAAAAATATGTATAACGTTTATATCTTTAAATAAATTTATTAAAAAACTAGATTCAAAAATATTTTTAATGATACTAATCATGTATTATAAGTATTAATATTTTTTTGATATATATTTAGTTAAAGTTATTTCTCGAGAACAAAAATGATAATTATTTTGGGACCTAGGAGTAGTATGCACGCTAGCTGCCGCGCAGCAATGTCTGAAAACAGGTCCCGGTCCGGCACCAGCAGTGTACAATATTCTCTCCCGACGAAGGAAGGAATAATCGAACAAAATCCAACATATTTCCCCTACCCAGCTGGAGGCTGGAGCTCGTCTATAGATAGCTGGTGTCTGCTGATTCTGCATTTCGTTTCCAAGTACAGGTCTTGTTTAGTTCCCACCAAAAATCAAAATGTTTTTAAGATTCCTCATCACATCGAATCTTGCGGTATATGCGAAAACAAAAACTAATTATACAGTTTGTCCGTAAATCACGAGACGAATCTTTTGATCCTAGATAATTAGTTCATGATTGAACAATATTTGCCACAAACAAACGAAAATGATACAGTAGTGAAATCCAAAAACATTTCACATCTAAACAAGGCCTACCGTCACATTGAAGGAACCAAAACCAAACCCTGTTCTGTGTTGACTTTTCACCAGCTTCGTGACTAAGCTAGCCTGTTAATGTCTACGGTCAATTCAACCATATGTATACCTGCTTTGTTATTACGTGTGAGTTTGGGTGGTGCACGGGCACCGGGCAAGAAAAAATATTTAGTAACCATATAAATCAGTTAAAAGTAGACATGTTTCTACATTGCTGTTAACGTTGTGCACCTCCATAAATTTTATGGTAGCTTCGCCCCTAGTTGAAAATAGACATGCATGAAGACCTACTGACACAAAGGATTCTTACACAGCACTATATCTGAGTCCCCAAAAGAATGGAATTACAAGTTTAGATCGAGCCAGATTTATAGAAAAATATTCTTAACATTTACAATTCCGCACAAGTATATAATGAAAATATATTTTCTAATTAATCTAATGAGACTTATGATATATAAATGTTAGTATATTTTGTATATATTTAATTTAATTAAAAAACCATTTGTTTTCTTGAAAAATAAGAATTACATTTTTCTTTTTAAAAAGAGATGAAGTAGCTTGTCAACTACTACACTCTAACCATCTTGGCATCTACCAACTAGAATCTGTGTTCACATGATTAGAGCGAGCGAGGTGCACCTATTCGCTTGACTAAAAAGTCATAGCTGAATGTATTATTTGCTGATTTATCGTAAGATCGAAAAAATATTATTGGCACCTTATAAGACAAGCAAAGAGAGTCAGCAGGCTTCCCTGTCGTCCCCAACGACTGTTGATCGGATCGGAGCCTATAAATAACACGACCAAAAAGAGATACAGCAGCAAACAATTAGCAGAGAGGCTACTACTGCCAAATCGATCGTCGAGATGTGGCGCCGAGGTGCACGTGTGGTTGCGGACGGTGAGGTCCATGTTGAGAGGGTGGAGAAGATCGTCATCATCAACGGGATACCGTCGCCGTCGCCGCCGAAACAGGCGACAGGCGGCGGCGTCCAGCCAGCGCTGCCGCCGGCGAGGCAGCACGGAAAGCAAGCGGCGGTGCGAGAGCGAGACATCAACGAGCTAGCTGAAGAGTTCATCCGGAGGAACAGGGCGGCGTTCCAGCGAGGGATCACCGGCGACCACGGCGGTGGCCAAATGCCATAAAGGATATATGATCAGGGCATGCATGCATGCATGGATTGGAACGAACACAAGTTGGTTGTCGTGCACGTCAGGTCATTTAGTTGTGTGCAAGTTTCGTTTTCTTAAACGAGATAAATAACTTTGCGACTGTATAGATTTGTAGAAACAATCTTATATTAATTCTTATTTGTATATATGTTGTGGCTAACAATAATAATTTGCTATTTTGGTGCAACTTTATTTCAGTTTGTGTGTGTATGTGTGTGTGATGTTCCTCTAAAAAAACCAAAATTAAAAATAAATTAAACTATTTGTTGGTTTTTCTTTACTGCTTTACAGGATCATCTCCTCAATCTTACTGTCACATGTTGTTGAAAAAAAATCTTACTGTCACAAAATGAAAAATAAATTAGACTACTTATGCTTAGTTAATAAAAGGTTGCCACAATTTCCTCACCCAACAGACAAACAAAAACTATTCATTGACCCATGTGGCCTAATGATGGTATTTTAGTACTATTTTTAAAACCTATAGATATATGTGAGGGATATCAGTTTTTTTAGAAATTTCAGAGCTGCACAGTGCTAAATGTTACAGCGTTTGTCAGCTTATTGGGTAATAATAAAAATTAATAAAGAGGAAATAGCACACACAATAAAAGAAAAACATATACAATTTATTATTACTTCAGTGCCATCCATTCTTGACAAAGACAGCCAAAGCAACAACCTTTTAACGTTTGCTTGACAAACGAATCTAGATCTCCCATGTGTCTTCACGCTGCAGCAGTGCCGAAACTTCAGCTAATACGATCCCTCTGTCAAGTTTTTCTTGCTGGAATTTTAGATAACTGAATAGAAAAGATTCGATTTTTATATAAAATATGCAGGAGTCTTTTAAAAGAAATGAATCTATATATGTATGGGTGAAGATGACACCCCCTTTAGTAGAGTTCTAGAATCGGAATTCGAATATACATTAATTTCGTCGAAATTGCTCTACTTTAAATAATAAACATATATACTCGAGTTTATCTTGTTGGAGTTTTTAAAAAACACTGAATAAAAAATCTGCCACATACATTATCGTCTTAAGTATCCTGTACGGCTCTACCCCCACACACTAAGGAAGCAAAAAAAAAACATAGATTCTGCACCATCACAGTATTGAAAAGGAGCAATGTGCAAATACTATATACATACCCTGCTACCATACCACTCTCCTTTTGCCAGGAAATTACATCAAATCAGTTGACTGCAGGCAGCAGCTAGCAGGGGCGGTTATAGAGTAGTAGCATGGGGGACAGCTGTCCCTCCAAATTTTTTTGAAAAACATTTAATATGTATACTCTTTAATAATATATACATGTATAATACATTGTTATACATAATTGCTAGTCTACTTAGCTTATATAACAACCTTAACACTCTATATTCACAACTATTTTATTATCATTTAATGATCTAATTATGTTATGTTCATATCGATGAACTATATCGTTTTCGTTCGTACCCCCATGATTAAAATCCTAGATCCGCCACTGGCAGCTAGTAGCTAATGTCCTGGATGATGCTTCTGGCCGGCCGCAATGTCTGAAAGCCTGAAACACGATGGACACATTTCCCCCAAGACGAAGGCATCCATGATCCATCCAAATGCCAAAGCCAGCCGCTATTTTGTCAAAAAAAAAAAGCCAGTAGTACTTCGATCTGTCATTCGGGAACCGAACTCTTTTGGACTTCTGAGCGCATTCGTTTAGTACAGGCAGACACAACTAGCTTTACTTACTGATTTGTTGTTGACCGGCCATATGCCTGCATTGCACAGTTGGTCTTGCTCCACTTTAATTTAACGACCTTCTAGCTACTCCTTGTTCACATGAGGGCCTGCTGCCTGCTGGAGAGCAGTTCTTGCACAATGCAAGCACGTGCAAGGACCATCGACGCATTGGAGCCTATAAATACCAGACGCTCACTGGTCCCTGATCGATCAAGGCAAAAACTTAACACAGCTCATCATCAGTATAGTAGTAGAGCTAGCAGAAGAAGCTAAACTAAGCCAAAGACGATGTGGCGAGGCAGAAACAACGGTGCTCGTGTGGCTGTTGTGGAAGGTGAAGTGCATGTCGAGAGGGTGGAGAATCTCGAGCTTATTGTCAAGAACGGGATACCGTCGCCGTCGCCACCGCCGCCGCAGACCAGTGACGGGAGCCAGCTGGGTTGGAACGTGAACCAGCATGCTGAAGATTTCATCAAGAGGAGCAAGGAGAGGTTCCGAGGGGAAGGTGGGAGCAACGGTCAGGTCTAAAGGCCACAAAACATATATATACATGCATCTTGATATATAGGAAATATACCCTCATCCAAATATATATACTGAACTTACATAGTGTGTCTCATGTGACTCGTGCATGAATAATGGTGTGGCCTAGATATATATACACTCTCCTTCAGTTGTTGTATTTATGTTTCAGTCATTCATCAGTAGTTGCACTGTCATTTCTGCGGATGCAACTTATTAGTTTGTGTATTACTTTTCTGTAATGATGAATAGTTTGGTGTAACTTCCTTGCAAAAATCTCAAGCGCTCAATCACTTGCTTCAAAGAAGTAAATAATCAAGCGCTCAATTCGTTCAACTAATCGTCTCAACCAAGAATTACTGCAACCTGGGCCTGCTGTCACATACTTGATCTAACCAAACAATCTTCAAACTAACTGAGCAAACTGATGAAGCGCTCCAAGTCTGAATGTTTTTTTTCTCGATCGGTGGTTAACCCGTATTTCATTAAGAGGAGCGTAACAACTTGTTACAGAGTTTTTATGCTATTGGCGATCAGCCAATAGAGCAAAGTAACCTAGCTACTTGCAATGGAAACCAAAGTGAACTGATTACATAGGAACGCCGATACGCGACCAAGCCTGTAATACCGCGGCAAGTGAAGAGTACCCAGCCTGCGCCCACTCCTCTGCCTCTCGAATGGTGTTATCACGCAGTCTGTCAAGATCCGGCGAGGCATGGCGACCAAAAACCAAGTCATTCCTGTGCTTCCAGAGGTTCCAAGCAATTAACAGGAAGATTATGTGTTCATTGAGTTTCGATCTTAGAGTTGTTACAGGATCATTCACCCCAGTCTTAACTGCGAAGGCAGACAATTTTGTAGCAGATTACACAGCATCTGATTGGGATTGGTCATCTTCGCTCAACACAATTCAACAAACAGCTATCCTATTACAGATAGCATCAGCGTCCAGGTATGGCTGGTCAATCTCAACAAGAGTTCAGAAACCACATATAGCAACTAACACATATACTCTGTACCGAATAATTCAATTCCTAGCACTACTATAGAAAATCATTTTTGCCAACACCATTATGACCGCTGTTTTTTAAACCATTCTTGATGATTTTCACCGTTGCTTCATATACGCCGTTGGTAAAAATCATTTTCACCGCCGGTTTCTAATATGGATCGGCAATGGACCAGGTCTAAAAAACAGCTGTGAAAATGGTGTTGGCTAAAATATGTGCCAAAGTAAAACTTAATTCTGGAAAATAAAAAGGCTTAAGGCCCATGACTAGACAACCACTGGATTCAGGCCATTTACATGCATAGCACAGACTAGATAAGAACTATAATCCTCTAAAAAAAAGCTAAGAACTATAAACCGCGAGTGAACCATTGCCATTGATCTGAGATGGATGGATAGGATCACCAATATATAAGCTCGATTGGAACACTAATAGCGGCAACCCTCACTCCACCCTCACCCTGGTAGTGTGCGCGCGTCCCCCTAGCACCGAGGATGATCAAGGTAGCAACAGCGATGACGACACCAAGGATGAGGTACGGTGCTCTCAATTTCTTTCTCCTCTCTTCAATCTATCTCCCTCCCTGTTCATTTCTTTTTTTACCAAAGTTAGCAGGAGAAACTCCAACCTATACATTTTTATTTTTTTATTCTAGATCTGTCTTAATTCGCTCACATGGGGAGTCAAATCTAGTTCTGCTGGATGCTACCAGGTGCTCTAACCACTAGGCTAGACATCCTTTGGCCTCCTTGTTCATTTCTCAATCAGACAGATTTTGCTATCCTCTTTGTAAAGAAAATGACACTAATACTATGGCTACTAGTTGATTTTTATGGTTGTTAACGACATAAATACAAGGTTTAGTTTAAATGAATGCAAGGTTGGATTGGACAATGGCCACATGAAGATCGAAGTGATCAACACCTCAAGCAAGACATTAGAATTGTTGTTAAATCAAGCAAGAAGTCCAAGTCTCCAAGTAGAAGAAGACCGGATGAGAAGACACAAAGAAAAGGACGAATTAAAAACAAAGTTAGTTAGCTCAACATCTAATTATAAAGAACTACTATAGGGAAATTCAAAGTGTTTGCTGTTGAGCTAACTAGCAAACTTGGAAAACTTGGAGCTAGTGCAAACACCCCCACCAAGGCACCTAAGAAAATCTCACTTTTTGATATAATTTAAACAGATTCCTCTACTTCTTGAATTGATTTAATTGAATTAGACTCATCCATGTGCAAAGAAGTTTTGTGTTAAGAATGTGATTGTGGAATCATCTACCGATGGCAACTAGTTGCCATGGAGAATGAGATGCTTAGGCAAGAAGTGGACCGCCTCACTAAGGACTCGACCATATTGAAAGGCAAGATGGAACAAGTTCAATCTCACCAACATAACACCATTCAGGGAGTGAAGAAACTTGATGAGGGAGCAACGGTGGTGTAGAGTCACAAGTCCCCTTCATTTGAAAATGTTATGAATTTATTTGAACTATAACTATGGCAGGTGTTGGAGCCCTTGATATAAAATTTGTATTTGTCCAACTTTATTTGAAAATCTTATAAACTTATTTATGCTATAACTATTTTGTAGAGTCATCGGGCCACAATACCTAGCAGGAGGCAGAGAAGCCCAAGGGGACACAGGCTCCTCCTTTTCGTAGTTTATTTTATATGGAGCTTGAGCCATTTTATGCTACAGTAAGAACATCTCTTGCAGCAGTATCTATCCAACTACCTATCCCCAATTTGAGTAGTAGTGGAGGAAAACCACTTCAACAAACTACCTACTAGAGCCCCAAATCTATTGGCTACCCAAATCTCCCCTCCCACAAGCCATTCCTGTTGGCCCAAGAGGGACTATCCAATTATGTTTGGTCCTTTCTCGTACAGGCGCGGTTGTCTTCCTCGCATCTGCTTAGCAAACGCTGCCGCCCTATCTCCCTGCTGGCACAGTCAGAGCTCTGAGCCGCTTGATCTCCCTACTTTGCCCAGTCGTGACCCGTGCCCTCCTCCTCTGTCCAGCCACCACCCTCGGCCTTCGGCATGCCCCCCAATTCGACGGCCTCACCCGACGCGGCAGTTTGCCGCTGGCACAACCTTGCCCCTGATGTGGCGGGCTGTCCCGGTCCAGCGGCCTACTACCAGCGTGGCTCCCTGAACTGGCATGGTGGCTGACCTAGTGCGGTCAGCTGCCACGGGCACGATGCCCTGACCCAGCGCGGCGGCCTAACCCAGCGCCATCTCTGCTCTAGCGAGAAGAACTCCAGATAGGATGACAGTGGGACCCATACATCATTCTCTACTAAGATTAGTTTGGGTAGCCAGATGTAGGTAGTATTGCTCGAGTTGGAAGCAAAAATTTGAGTAGTATGAAAATGAATGGCTATCAAATAGATAAAATAGATAGTCTGATTTGGGTAGCATTGCTGGAGATGCTTTGGGGTCCACTTATGGGCCCTCTACGACCACTTATAGAACTATGTTTGAAAGAAAATGTCTCTGAAATTCGTTTCATATATAGTAGTGAGATTCACCCCTCCTGAGGATGTACCTAGGGCTTTGTTACACCAATTATAAATTAGTTATCAGCGTTGTGAGACACTAGGTGAATTCCCCACACATTGCTGCGGGATTTTCTTTAGAATAAATCATTATATACATAGCATTACTATATGATATTCAGTATATTATATATGTATACATGTATATGAATTTGACTTGCATGTATTTTATTGTATTAGATTTAGTAAAAAATTGCAAAGTTAATAGAAGAAAAACTAATATTTGGTTACATTGTAGAGGAATTGGTGATGAAACAAATAGTGTATGTATATGACTTATATTTTAATAGATTTAAGATGTAAAGTATTTCACATGATATAGATGACATGATTATTTTTTGTAAATAATATGGGATGACATGGACTTAGTGGGGAATGATATGGACACCTTGCATGAAGAGAGAATTCATCTAGTGAAGTTTAGCTTTATAAGGGCATATGATGTGCTAACCGAACGAGAGAGCCTTCTGATGAGTACACGAATTTCAGGTTTCCAGCATATATGGCGCATGAGCTAATACAGCAACACGGCAACTAAAAAATAACTAATACTTTAGCCGCCATTTCACAACAACAAAAATACTGATGAGTACTTTCTCACACTTTGTCTAGCTACTTTGTTTACTTGGCGTGAACGAAGTTTCCTCACACAAGCTTGTAGACGAAGTAGCCAATATATATGGGTTTAACCTATCAAGGTGATACACGTGTAGGAATAAACCTATCTCAAGATGCTCGATTAGGGACCTGCATGAACTGCACATCCACCAAACCTTTTCTTTTTGTCATTGAGCCCATCCAGATTCGAGATGCTTAGTGTTTCTGCTCTTTTGAATTATTTAGCATGGAGCGTGCAGCACGCTAGCTCTTGCTTTTATCTCAGTTCTTGAGGCCCATGAACCCTGACGATGACCATGAGATGCCCGCACGAACTAAACGTTTCGATCATCTACTTTTAATTTGCAAATTATCTAACAGTATGTAATAAAATCACTGAAAAGTTTGCTCAAGGTTTTGATTTTGTTTGACACGGGATGCACAGCTGATGATTCAGAAAGCATAATTAAGAAGATCTGGATTCTGCTCCTTGGGTTTCCATTTAATCTAACTAGATCTCCAGTGTCTGAATTTTTGCATTCTTGATCTTTTGTTTTTGTTTCTCGATAGGCATGGCGCAGGTAGGTTCATTCTGTCAGGACAAAGATCCCCATTGTAAATAGCATATATATCTTTTTGCCACATCTCTCTCCAACTGCTGCTGTCGTACGTATTTTAGGTCCCATTATATTTGGATCCACCAATTTATTACTTAGCTGCTAAACATTAGCCAGGATAAATCCAAATAGGCCCATCCAGCTAATAGCATCTACTAATAGATTCGAAAAATTCACTTTTGTCTTTCAACCTACCTCTATACACAAATCCCTACAACAGAAAATAAAAAGGACATTACAGACAAAACCACCAATACATTCTTTTAGTAAGTGAGCACACGCAGTAGTACTAGTCTTGAACAGGTATTAATTATTAGCTAGCTAATTGTTAACTGCCCTAGTGAATCTAATCATAGCAACCTTAATCCTTATATATGTTCATATATAGATTCTATATAATGTCTAGAATTCTAGAGTACCTCAACGAGCAACCTCTCAAACACTCACTGAACTCAAGAGTACCTGGCATGTTCGCCAGGCCAACCAAACTGAAGATTTGTGAGTCCTACCGTTTATTATGACAGAAATATACAGTGGAGAAATTTCTTCATATTTTATCGAAGCCGAGATTTGGACTACATATCTACTAGTGGTTTGTTAGTAATAGAGTCCGTATATACTGCCAAGTTAAAAACATGCCTTGCTACAATCGGCGTCAATAGTACAACAGATTATATTCCAGGCTACTGGCTACGTACACTGTTAGGGTGGCTGCAATTGATTAAGATTCGCGCGCTTTTTCTTAACCTTTTGAGTACCCGATGCAAATTCGGTAATGATATTTTTCTCATGCATGTGTGATGTGTGCGAGCTTCTACACAAGATGCTGAGAAATTAGTATCACACTCATCCGCACAGCAACTACCGAACATATCTTGGACAGCATCATACAAAGCTAGCTTGTGCATCAGAAAAAGTTGCAAGAGCTGAGCTGAGAGCACTGCAGCTTTGCTACTGATTGCTCTCGATCACTGCGCATCAGCATCTGCAGAGTCCCTTAAGAACACTCCTCTTGCTAGCTAGCAGCCTATAAATGGAGACCACACCAAGCTCAGAGAAAACATAGGGCAATCTAGCAAGAAATCAGCATCGATTAGCGAAGTCGTTGAATCACTACCATACATCCAAAGAAAGAAAGGGTATATCAAAAATGTTCCGTGGCAACCCTAGGGCGAGCGCAAGCAACGAGCTGCCGATCGAGAGTGTGGTGAGGGTGAAGAAGGTGGAGAGGATCGAGGCGAACAACCTCGCCACCAAGCCGTCACAAATGGCGACAGCCAAGGTGACCAGGAGCCTGACCGTCAGCATTGTCCGTGTCGGGGACGTGGATGAAATGCCTGACAGCTTTGTCTCGGTGCCTATTGCGCACACCTAATCAGTGACCGCTACTGTCATACATTTAATGTTCAGTTCTGTCAGGAAAAGCCTGTAATACTAACACGTATGGCTGTGTCGTCAGGAAAATAGTGGCTCAACAAGGCTCACCAGCCATACATACGTGTTACTGGTGTGCGTGTTAAGTTTCTATAAGCAGTCCATGGTGAGCTTCTCGTTGTATAAATAAACTTGTGCAACTCGATCTCTTTTGCTAGCTCACTTGTCGAGTTCGATCACTGCAATTGTTTTCTCTCTGAATTCAGTGAGTAATAACACTAGACAGATAACTGGATTATATATTATTCACCAGGGCCTTGCTCTGTTCTTCTATAGCATGTGCAGCCACAAGTAAGCTTAGCAAAACAAAGAATTCAGACAATTTTTACATGTGTGAGTGTAATAGCATAGCAGATTGAAAAGTTGCTCTAAATGATTATTAGTTGAAATATACTCATAATAATGCATGACTAGATTTCACTATTAGAATCTTCTTTTTGTATATAAGAAGCTTAAAGAGGTTTAGCGATAAATCATGCAAAGCCATGATCTGCAGACCATCCAACAACCGCTGGTAGTTTCCTAGGAAGAATCAACCATGGACAGCTAGAAGTATTCTTGCGCCATGGAATTCAACCAACAAGGGGATATTTTCTAAAGCCAATCTGTCGAAGATTATATCTGCATAAAAAAAGGGCATCTCTCTTCCTACAAAATGGCTACTACCTAGGCTATCCACTATGTGTTGTATAATGTTTTCCTTGGTTAATTTTGGAGAGGCATACTAGACTGATGCGAGTAAAGATCTTGCATTCTGGAGTCCAGAACACACCAAACGCTTCACAATAAATGATGATACCTTTGCACTGATTTGGCACTATATATATAGTAGCAACATGGAGTTGTATATAGGGGCCAAACTTGTTAAGATGATAATCAACTTTTGCCCTCCATTTTCTAGTAGAAACAAATTATTCCTTTTTACTGAGGAGAGACAACAAGACTCATGTAAGGATGTAACTGATGTTTAAGCCTTTGTGATCCATAGCATGTTTTTTTCGCAAGCATAAGAAAAACTAAGAGGTTTAGCGGTAAATGATACAAAGCCGTGATCTACAGACCATCCAACAACCGCTAGTAGTTTCTAGGAAGAATCAACCATAGATAGCTATAAGTATTCTCTTGCGCCATGGAATTCAACCACCATACAAAAAGGGCATATCCTTTCCTACAAAACGGCTACTAACTATAGGCTATCCTCTATGTATTGTGTAGTGTTTGTATTTTCCTTAGCTTGGTTAATTTGGGAGAGCGAGGCTAGACTGATGTGAGTAAAGATCTTGCATTCAGTCCACAACATACCTGATGCTTCAAAACAAATGATGATACCTTTGCGCTGAGTTGGCACTATAGCAACATGGAGCTAGCTATACAAAGGCACTGAACTTGTTAAGATGATGAGAAGGTTTAGCCCTCCATTTTTTAGGAAAAAAATATTCCTTCTTTCTGAGTTGAGAGCTAGGAAGACTCCTGTAATAAGGACAACATGACTCCAGATGTTTCAGCTTTTGTGATCAATAGCATGTTTTCTGCAAACATATATAACATAGTCTTGCACTTGTAGTTTGTCACAAGTCATGCATGCTACACATGTTTTCCTCAACAGAAATGATATAATTTGGTGCCCAAACACTTGTCTATTTGTCTAAAAGTTAAAACTAGGCTTGAAAGATGGAGTTTAGTTTAGAGTGACAACGAGGCCTTAATTTCAGGTGGTTGTGCAGAGAAACCTATGTGCTTGACCATATCAATATCATGCTGGGTCGGTTTCTCCACTTGCAAGAAACTTCTTTCCAATACGGGCATCAAACACTTTCGAGCAAACTCTACCAAGGAATCTGAGGATAATTCCACGCAATCCTTGTGGAATTTCAAGGCACCTTCCTGTCACTTGCTCATCGATTGACCCTTATCTTCACAATCTCTTCATGTTCTCCTCTGGTACCTTCTAAAATATCTCTTCTGGGCCGTTCTAAAATACCTCTTCTGTTGCTAACACTTTTACCAATTTAGGTTTTATTTGGAAATTAGGATGATACAGATTGAAAAATGCTGTAGTCAATAATAGTAGCAGCTGATGTGTAGCACTAGCACATCTACACATGCTTTGCTCATGTCCAGAAAAAGGAACACACTAAAGCACGACATGATGTGTTGATTACATCAATGTGATGGTACGGTGCAATGTGTTATTTTGTTTTAGTGAGCTGGTAATGACAAATGGTCCAGTCTCAGGTAGAATCGGCATCTATCACTCGACTCACTACAAAATTTGCATGTTGTCGCCGTAAATGTTGTGGCACAGCTGGTATTAGCATGTACACTTGGCAAATATCTAGGCACATATAACTCCACTAACAGGAATATGAGACTCTATAGGCATGCCATTCGTTAGTCGTGTTCGAAACGGAAGGTTTCCTAATTAATTAATCTACCTACTACTAGAAGATAAAGTTAGCCAGGTCTCCACTAAGCTCGCGATCTTTGAACATTTAGTGGATTCCCTTCTGCTAATTAGTGCCAAGAGTTCTCTTGCAGATACTGAGTATGTTGGTGATGTGTTGTATTTATTCCATCATGAGTCATGGATGACTAGGGATGAAAACGGTACGGATATTTTCCGACCGTATTCGAAACCGAGTTCGTTTTGAGGGATTTAGATCTATCCGTATTAGAGTCTGAATATTCAACATCCGATACCGTATCCGTATCCGAATACTTAGATCGTATATTTATGATGTCGATATCTAATCCTATCTTATTCGACATGGTTGACATTATCCGTAATCGAATTCGAATCCGACCAGAAATATAAAAACAAATATGATATCGATGATATCCGTCCGTATCCGATCCGTTTTTATCGCTATGGATGACCAATTTCTAGAGGAAATTAAAGAGAGGGACTCTTGGCACCAAGCTTGAATTTTCTTCAGGAATGCTCGTGGTTCATGAAATGGATATATATGAAAGATAACAAAGATGAATAAGATGTTAACCTAAAACATAATGAATCTGCAGCTATGCTTTTATTCGTATGTAGAAATTTCTTCATTTTACCTGACATGTATAACTCACCTGTCCCTGTGAGCAGATGGAAAAGTAAGGTTTAGCAACTACTAACTATCAGATCATGGTCCTTTGGCGGTTCATAGACAAATAGCTAGAAGGTCAGGTTATTCTCTGTTGAACTCTTCCCCCCTATTAAGCTTTTCTGCTTTTGCCTTCGCTGCCGCTGCCTCACTGGGTGGACATATGCCTGGTCAAGCTTTTAAGCTTTTTCAAGTGTGTGATGAAAAAAAATTCAGGATATGCTTAGATGTGTTCAGACTAGTTGGAGTATCCATTAAAACACCAATATATGATACCAAGCTAGCATACACCGTACGGCATGAAATAAACAACAAAGACATATCAGATATTTAGAAATAGCACTGCATGCTGCCACCTTTACTTCTCTCACTCTACTCTACCAATAGAACACCACCCCCAGAGGCCTATAAATGGAGGCCATCACCAGCGCCATTGGAAGGCACACAACCTCAAACAACGTGTCCTGGTCGCTTCATTTTTCCTCCCTTGCAACAAATTAAACCAACAAACACACACACAACACCATGTCTTACGCCAAGAACTCTTTAGTGGCCGAGGGTGACGTGAGTGTGCAGAAGGTGGACAAGATTGAGCCTATCTACTACAACGACCTAATCACCAGACCTTGGGTGTTCGCCAACCCGAGGGTGATGACGGTGCTAGCACAGCCACCGCCGGGTGCTGGGGTTTCTGTCTCCGGCCAGAAGAAGGTGTTCCAGAGGGCGCTGTCGGAGCAAGAGATAATAAGTGACTATATTGCAACAAAGAAGAGGCAATTTGCCGGGGAGATCCCACAGGGCGGCACATGGGTTTGCATAGGTTGAGAAGAGATGACAAGTCTAGAAGCCCTACACCGGTGCTCATGGTCAAAGTTCTATATATCTATACCCAGAGTACAGCTTTGTATGTGTATCATGGAATTAACACCTGATGTCCTCCATAAGACTACTTAGCTAGGTGTACATGCTGATGCATATATGTACCATGTGAGGTGCTTGCTTTATGATATGTGTATTGGTTGTTCCCAATATAATTACCTTTATCTATCATGGTTCAAGAGGCTATATTTCGATTCCTAGTTATTTCTTGAACTCTTCCTCTATGTGCAATTTAATATTTTAATTTTGAATGGCCTGAAATTAGATTGACAAACGAACATCATATCAATTTATTATTCTACCAACTTTAGTTTAATTTTTTTGTTTGTTTCTAACTGCTGGGAGGTAAATGTCGGCCTGTTTCCCAAAGAAAGAATGAGACTTGGAACAAATTCCTCGAGCTCTTTTCACTTTATATATGGACCACAGATAATGGAGCTAGAAATTTGTCTTTGCTGATTGATAATGATGTAGGCCCTCATCTCTCACATGATGATGACCTGGACAATCCAAAATATCTTAGCTGGTGCACATTCTAATCTTAGCAAGGTGCTTAGTGTATATACTATATTTATATGAATGTCGGATGGCTAGAAATTTCTCACACTCTCATTCAATCACACACACTGTGTGTTACTATATAGAAGAAACTAAGATTTTCGCAAATGTTGCACCATGTATTCTTTTCCGTTTGAGTTAGAAATCAGATAAAGCACATGCAGCCATATTGCTTTGCATGTAGAGCGTTGCTGATAGGGAAAATTTGCAATAAATCCCTAGGTTTCGGTTCAGATTTGAAAATAAAATTTTAAAACCTAGAAGAACCCACACTTGCCATCGGCAACCTCCCATCGGCAAAATTCTCATCGAAAAACACTTGTTTGCCGATGGCAAAAGCAGAAGCCATCGGCAAAATGGTTGCCGATGGCCGCTACCCCCATCGGCAAACCCTCCACGTCATCCGGCCCGCCGTCAGGCTAACGGCGGGTTTGCCGATGGCTGACGCCACGTGGCCATCGGCAAATAATCCTGTTTTCCGTTGGCCAGGGCCGTCGGCATTTTTTATTTTGTTTTTTAAAAATCATTTCACGAATTTTTTTGCCGTTGGCCACGGCCATCGGCATACCTGGGCCGCGCTGGGCCAATTTCCACAGGTTTGCCGATGGTTAACCATCGGCAAA
>Ga0182004_10000712_pt1 | contig 21808 bp, 10 predicted proteins | sample Sormic07211540_1_FD_120479 | JGI IMG/M metagenome (GOLD analysis project Ga0182004, IMG submission 120479) | Endophyte microbial communities from Sorghum bicolor roots, Mead, Nebraska, USA - 072115-40_1 MetaG | ecosystem: Host-associated > Plants > Roots > Unclassified | place: USA: Nebraska...
CTAGTTGGTGAGGCAATAGCTTACCAAGGCGATGATCAGTAGCTGGTCCGAGAGGATGATCAGCCACACTGGGACTGAGACACGGCCCAGACTCCTACGGGAGGCAGCAGTGGGGAATTTTCCACAATGGGCGAAAGCCTGACGGAGCAATGCCACGTGGAGGTGGAAGGCCTACGGGTCATCAACATCTTTTCTCGGAGAAGAAACAATGACTTTTATCTGAGGAATAAGCATCGGCTAACTCTGTGCCAGCAGCCGCGGTAAGATAGAGGATGCAAGCATTATCCAGAATGATTGGGCGTAAAGCATCTGTAGGTGGCTTTTCAAGTCCACCGTCAAATCCTAGGGCTCAACCCTGGACAGGTGGTGGAAACTACCAAGCTAGAGTATGGTAGGGGCAGAGGGAATTTCTGGTGGAGCGGTGAAATGCATTGATATCGGAAAGAACACCAATGACAAAAGCACTCTACTAGGCCGACACTGACACTGAGAGACAAAAGCTAGGGGAGCAAATGGGATTAGAGACCATGAAAAGTGAGTTGTTTGGGTCCTGGAGGATTGACAGGGAGAACTACAAGCTTTTGTAGCCAAGATATTCATCCAAGTCACTATGGGCGTATTTGTCCAATTGACACGTCCGAAGGAATCAATGTTGGACTTACCGAATCGTTAGCTATTCATGCAAGAATTGATCACTGGTGGATCTATAGAGAGTCTGTTTTATGAAATATCTGAGAAAGCAAAAGAAAAAAAGAGAGACATATAGGTTATTTATCACCAAATAGAGATGAATATTATATGATAGCAATAGGAAATTCTTTGTCCTTGAATCAGGGTATTCAGGAAGAACAAGTTGTTCGAGGTAGATACTATCAAGAATTCCTGACTATTGCATGGGAACAGATTCATGTTAGAAGTATTTTTACTTTCTAATATTTTTCTATTGGAGATTCTCTCATTCCTTTTATTGAGCATAATGATGCGAATCGGGCTTTAATGAGTTCTAATATGTAGCGCCAAGTAGTTCCACTTTCTTAGTCCGAGAAGTGCATTGTTGGAACTCGATTGGAACTCAATAGCTCCTAGAACTATATCGGTTTTCAAGACCGGAGCTATCAACCACTCAGCCATCTCTCCATAGCCCAATCCCTATTTCATTCCTACAAATAGAACATAGCTATATGAAATGATCTACTAACTCATCTCAGATGCAAGTCCACTTTCAATATATCTCTGTATACTGTATACACGGATACTGAATCCGCTATATCCGTTTGTGAAATAAAGGCCACTCTCACTATACCTGCATAGGATATGCGGGTATGTAGTATATGATTCGTCTATTTCTTAGAGCACGACAGCCAGATCGAATCTTCTATTTAAGAATAGGCATGCCATACACCCCACAGGGATTGTAGTTCAATTGGTCAAAGCATCGCCCTATCAAGGCAGAAGCCGCGGGTTCGAGCCCCGTCAGTCCCAAACTAGGGTTCAATGAATGGAAAAATTCATCTTTCTCTTGCTTCAATTTTATGGGGTACCTTTCAAGTGTACCAATAAATACTTTGTTAGTAAGGAATCAAATGCTGGAGAATTCTTTTCTAATAGATACTCGAATGAAAAAATTCGATACCATAGTCCCGAGGTGTTGCAAAGATTCTTGGTGAGTGAAAGAAGCTAGATCTACCTTTCATTCCCCTTGGTCTTCTCTTCCTTGAAATCTCCTCCTAGCTCTTTCTTGCTTGGGAGAGAGGGCTCCTCCCTCTTCAATCCCAGCACTTGTGTCCTCCTAGATCTTCTTCTCCATAGTCTTCTTGTTGGTCATCGCCCCCTTGATCCCCTTATTCTTCCTCCTTGTGCTCTTGAGTGGGTTCTATAACATCTCAAGTTTTCGTACAAATAAAAAATTTGAGCTTTTCTAAAATTTTCCTATAAATGTGGTATAGGTTTATGTGACCTTGCTCCTAGAATTGTTTAGGTGAGCTTTAGCTAGCCCAACACCTTACTTGCTTGTTTAGGATCTTTTTAAGGCGCTTGAGAACTTAGATATAGGGTTATAGTCTTGGCTAGATTAATAGTTTAAAATTTGTATTTATCTTGGTTAGCCATTGTGATTAATTTTAGAATGGACTATTCACCCCCCGCTAGTATGTCATCTTGACCCTACACATGTCCACAGAAAAGTTTGGTGGCAACATTCATCTCATCACCAGACTGTTCCTTGTTCACTTATGCATAGTTACACTTCAATAGTCAACACCTCAGTCGCTTGGCCATACTATCCATTGAATGCATTTCAACAATACCATCAAACCAAGCCTCGGTCATTGTTTGATACTCACATACCTCAGTGTATAGGTGGCTCAAGGACCATGGGCATGGGTGATAGCCCAAGTTTGGTTTTGGTATTTAATGACACCAAGTTTCTAATGCCTTGTGTTTAAATGATTTGAGTTAGGCATAGCAACACATGTGAGGAAGGTGCAAGATGGCATGGAAAGGTGGCAACATGATTACAAAGAGATGAAACATGAAGTGGAAATCATGGTGATAGACAAGGAGTAAAGTAAACAAGGCAAATGTATAAACATAGGGTTTTGCTTTTGCCGGTCTTAGTTGAGTAGAGAAGTGATTGACCGGAATTAGGATAGATAGCCGACTATCAAGAGGGAAAATCTCGGTCATCTCTCGAATCAAGTGCTACTAGGTTCATATCTTGAGCATATGCATTAGGATCTAGTAAAGTGCTAACCTAACTCCTTCGATGAAAAAATGTTTGTGAAAAGCTAACACACATGCACTTTGGTGATGGACACTTGGTGGTGTTAGCATATTTTCAAAGGAGGTGGAGTTCCTAGGGTTGAGAGGGATTTGGGTTCCTCTCTCCCTCCCACCGAGCTTGCGAGACGGGATTCAGTGCTTTTGAGAAAATAAAAAGCATATTTTCTATTGCACTGATAGAATTCTTTGGGAAGTCGTGGGCACTCACCCAATGCAGTGCGAGGAGGCATCGAACGCTGGCCTTAGCGTCCGGTGTACTATCGGAGTCTGGCCTGAGCAAGCAGAGCGCATTGGACACTCAGCACCAGACGCAGGGGGTCTGTCGTTCGAGCGTCCGGTGGCTGTTAGGTTCAGTGAACAAGTCTACGAGGATTTCTAGACAAAGCACCGGACGCACCGAAGAGTGTCTAGTGCTCAGCGTTAGGTGTTTGAGCATTTTGCAACCCTCTCTATGTATGGGTCCGATGAGTACTGGACGCGTCTGGTGCTCACTCAACTGTGCCCGGTGGTTTACAGGTGACCATTAGAGATTGACGCGTGAGAGTCAAAAGGACGATACGTGGCCATCATCAGGGCACCGGACGTAGGGTTTGAGCGTCCGGTGGCTCCCTGTTGAGCATCCGGTGACCCCGAGTTCAGCCCAGTAAAAGAGCCAACGGCTATATTTGTTGAGAGGGCTTATAAATAGGAGGGGCCGGCTTTGGGGGTTTCTCTTGCACTTTGGCATACTTGAGACATACTTTGAGATAGAGAACACTCCCTCCACTCATCTCCTTGCTTGATTGCTAATCCTAGTGAGATTGAATGAGATTCAAGTGCATTACATTGAGAGTTGCATCTAGTGGCACTTGATCCTTGAGTTTACTACGGATTTCTTGTTACTCTTGGGTGTTTCCCAGTGCCCTAGACGGCTTGGAGCAGCGGAGGTGTTAAGCTCGTGATTGGAGATCGTTTCGAGCCTCACCAAATGATTTGTGAGGGGTTCTTGAGCCTCCTCGCAGGAGATCGCAATTGGCTACTCTAGTGGATTGCTCGTGGCTTGGAGGATCCTCATCTTGTGAGTGGATGTGCGGCACCCGCTGAGGCTTTGGATTGCTAATTAGCTCGTGATCCATCAAGTGGGTGTATCGCCACAATGAGGACTAGCTTGCTGAGAAGCAAGTGAACCTCGGTAAAAAATCTTGTGTCATCTCTTGCCGAGGATTCTCTATTGTGATTGTGATTGTGAGTGATTGGTTGGATATATCTCTTCTCTACGACATTGGTATAACAATCACTCTCCACCCTTTTACTTACTAAGAACATCATACTAGTTGGTTAGCTTGTGTAGCTTAGTTCTTGATTAGAGTAGAGTTGTTGTGTAGCCTTCACTTATTGTGGTTTAGTGTTTAGCCTTGTACTAATTTGTATAGGTGGTTGCATAGCTTAGTTGAGCTAGTGCTAGAATAGCTTCACCATTTGGTTTACTAATTCACTTGTTTAGTGAAGTTTATAGAAAATTTAAATAGGCTATTCATCCCCCTTCTCTAGCCATTTGGACCTTTCAATGGGCCATAACTCATCATTTTTTCCCAACCTTGGCATGGCATGGCCCAATGATTGTTGTGCCCATGCCGGCCATCTGTACTTTAGGGTCAAACTGTCCATTGCTTTAAATTAAACAGTACTCTTCTCACCAAAGTATTGATTGGTTGTACTTTTGTCTAGAGTTGGCTTTTTCCTTTTCACCGAACCATCCACTGTATGCGCTTTCTTTTGGTTAACTTGTTCAAATAAACTCCTATTGAGGTTAAACTTGTTTTGTTGGATTCCTTATTGCACCACCATGTTTTTCTCCATCATGTGTTCACCAAGATTGCACTAGCATGCATGCTGAGAAAATCTAGTTGAGCATTTCCACACTTGTCTCCACTTGTTGGTGTCCTAACTCTTGGAAAAAAGGTCTCGAATCCTTGAGTCTTCGCTTGCAACACTTGACTCCACAATGACACTTGATCTTGATTCCCATATTGCTTTTGCTTGACTCATTGATTGATCTCCTCATTCAATCTTGAGTTCTTCGATTGTCTTCTCATCAGCCATTGGGGATGTCTTCATTCTTCAAGCATTGTGACCTAGTCTTAGCACTTAATCTTCCAATCCATACACTAGCCACACATGCCAAGTGTTCCTCATTTGCTTCTTCATTAATGCTTGAAGACACGTAGGGCATTCATAGCATAGGAATTTCATTGATCTTAAGTCCTAGCTGGCACTTCAAAGGTCAACCATATATGGAATAGATAGCGGTCTTACCTAGAAAAACAAGAGATTAGGTCTTATGCATAAGACCCAATCCTATGGAGAAAAAAGATCCAATCACGTGCAATGTGCCTATGAATGGAACCAGATCGGATACATGTGGATATCAATGATTGTGGGGGTATAAACCCCTATACCCTTATGGGTCGACATGGGTTGCACCATGAGAGGTGGTCTAGCCCACAAGATGAAGACGTACAACGCACGATGCTAGTCGGCATGCACCGCAAGGCTACAAAAAGATATTGTACCAAATTGGATACTTTACTTGTAACTCTATCTCTTCACAGTATAAAAGGAGGGGCAAGGGTCCCCTAGAGGACAGATCATACTCAATAGATCTCATCACAACTCATAATCAATACAATCAGACACAGGACGTAGGTATTACGTCCTCACGGTGGCCAAACCTGGATAAAATCTTTGTCTGTGTCTTGCATCACCATTTTTGACATTCCTTAGTGCAAAAAGAAATATGAAAGATTCTGTGAGCACACAGAACATCATCGTAGCATTTTACCGAGAGTATTCCAGGTATCGTTATTTATATTTTACCATAGGGAAGCTAAGGTTAAGAATCTAATAATTCACTATCATACATCTACTAACTCAGAGTATCAACTAAACTAAAGTAGGGGTAAATAATATATTATAAGATAATTCAATTAAGTGCATATAAGATAATTCAATAAATGTATAGATAGTCATAGCAGAAGGGCAACAGGAAAGATCAAGGTTCCTTTATACTTCTCTATTACTTAGGTTCTAAGGCAACCGAATATGAAAAGATATAGCAGTCACACAATGGCACTTTGGAGCAGCAGGTCCTTTCTGACTCTCGAAGAGGACTAGGAAGAAAGTAGTCGGAGGAAGGCTGCCAAAAGCACTATGAAACACCAACCCGAACGTGGTGGAATACAAAGGCCTAACAAGGCTGTCACCCCTGAGGCTACCACAACTATCCATGAGCTTAGGCGCAAACTCAGGTAAACTATAGCCTAGACACCATGTCTACACTAGCGTTTACTACTCCAATTACCTAGCATAACTAGAGCACTCAATACGAGCAGAGATCCTATGCCAAGATATAACAACTACACTAATCATAAATATAAAAGGCATAAAGTAAATAGAGAAGATAATATATTAAAGCATAAGTCTTACAAAGAAGACATATGAAGACATACCAAAACTCTAAAGAAGACTCCTCCAGATAGCTCCGCTCTCCCTAACTCCTGACTAGAACTAATCTACTATATTAGAATGTCTAGCCCTAATTCTCTAGAGAAGAGAGATCACCCATTCGAGAGGGACGCCTCTATAACTCATAATGATTATTCTCCCTAAGGGGGGGTCAGGCTTGTATTTATAGCCCTCTAGAAAGCACCACAGCCCTCGGATCAAACCGACATAAATATGCGGTCAAGATTACTCCTCAAAGATGGTGGAGGCAGGATCCGCGAGGTAGAGCCTGATTGGCTGAGGTAGTGGGGCGGGCGCCCATGCCCTACGGGTGGCCGCCCGGCTACCGGACCCGATTCGCTTCCCGTTTGATCTGGAGCCTCCTCGAACCTTCTAGATTATAGAAAAGTAGATGTTCGCCCTTTATCTCTATGTAAACTCAACATGTGAACCTTTTTGGTTGTTTTTAGCTAACATCCTGCAGAAACATACATAACTCATGGAATTCTGTTAGTGATAACCTTATATCTACTAGGTGTTTGCATATAGATCCATTTTCATATCTAGTTGACGGTTAAAATTAGGAGTTATCTACCGTCAACAACCATCTAGTTCGTAGCTTGCGCACCTATTTGCCGACAATCTACTATCTTAGGCATACCCCTAGGTAGACTGCCAACCGTATTTCGTTGACAGTGGAGCGCCAGATAGGGGATGTGCGTACAACTTCCTAGAACAACCAGATGGTCATCGTCCCCGACTTCGCGGCCATGGCGAATGGCCTCACGTTCACCGTCGGCCAGATCACCTAGACCACCAGCTTCAACAGCTTCACCGCCTTAACTATGGAGGAGGTGTAGATCCAATCTACGTCGATCACTTCTTCGCCGATGTCGGTTGTGGCTCCAACCTTACTGGCTACGGCACCGACCACTCCAGCAACGTCCGACCACGCTGAAAACGCATCGCCGCTTCCCTACTACAAAGAGAGATAGATCAACAACACCGACCTGCTCAGGCTATGGACCAAGTTGCTTGGCTACTTGCTCTGACCACCTGTCATGTCACAATAATGATCGCCGTGAAGAATGGCGCTATGAAAACTGCGACCACCATCATGACAACACGTCGGAAAGCTCGATGGCCAGACAATTTTGTCGCCGCTGACCAAACTTCCATCCAAAGATAAGTGCACTTCTAATATTTTATTTATTTTTGACATAATATTTTGTATATGTCCTTGACATGATTATCCTTTTGAAATATTTTTTTAGTTAGCCAACTAATTTTTCTTCTACACGAGTTTTCCAGAGTTGGCACTGTCTCCGACTCCTCCCCACATGTCATGAGATCCGCCCTCTGCGTTCTGAGTGGTCGGCAGTGGCGAGGATGGCAATTCTACGCGTGCCTAGGCTCCGCGCCTCATGCTCCAGATTGTTGGTTAGATTAGAGCTGGTGCAAACTCTAGGATGAATTAACTACTCGTGTTAATTTTAATATAACATAAAAGCTAAAATTTTATACCAGTTCTGAATTTTTTTTCTAGAGTTTATTTATACATCATGTATTACCTATTTTCCATATTTATTTTTCAGGAGCTTGGGCCAGTCAACAAGTTACGCTCGGGGACTCATCGACTATTCCCTACGCTATGCTCGAGAACTACTCCGACCATCGAGCATGTTTACGTTTCCAACCACGCTCGGGGACTTGTCGACTAGTCCCTACGCTATGCTTGAGGACTATGCCGACCACCGAGCATGCTTACATTTCCAACCATGCTCGGGGACTCGTCAATCACTCCCTAGCTGCGCTCGGGGATTGCTCTGATCACTCTCCGACCATAGCTTGAGGACTGCTCTCCTCGGATACATATGAATTAGACTCATATACAACTGAGGGGCGATTTTAATTTTTTAGACCTTGCTACAAGGCTCATACTTCGTTTTCCAGCAAGCTCGGGGAATACATTGGTACGATGCACCTGGCGATGCATCTTAGTATCAGAATTTCTACATAGACTTTTCTTTTTAGACCCTGGCACTACGTACCTACGTCACCTACTACCAGACTCGGGAACTAAGTAGGCACACTTCACCTTACGGTGAATATGCTTGCTTTTTTAAAATCTACACTTTTTAGAAAAGTAAAGTGGGCACACTTCATCAGAAAAAAAAATTTCTCAAGAGCATCATGCATTATTCAGACAACTTGCTTCTTCGGTGTCAATGGTGGTCGACTGTCTTCCGAGCTGGTTGAAATACCATCGCAACTGCTCGGGCAACTTGCCTACTAGTCGGAGACGTCAAGCCTCACTAGTCCAAGAAGCTCAAGATGGCGTATCGCATCACAATATATGGAGCTCGGGGACTAGCTGTGGGGGTATATAAACCCCTATACCCTCATGGGTCGACATGGGCCGCAGTATGAGAGGTGGTCCGACCCACAAGATGAAGACGTGCGGTGCACGATGCTGGTCGGCATACACCGCAAGGCTATAAGAAGATATTGTACCAAATAGGATATTTTACTTGTAACTTTGTCCCTTCACAGTATATAAGGAGGGGAATGAGTCCCCTAGAGGACAGATCATACACAACAGATCTCATCACAACTCATAATCAATACAATCACACGCAGGACGTAGGTATTGCGTCCTCATGGCGGTCGAACCTGGATAAAATCATTGTCTGTGTCTTGCGTCACCATCTAGTTCGTAGCTTACGCACTTGTCTGCCGATAATCTACTACCTTAGGCATACCCCTAAATAGACTACCGACCGTATTTTGTTGACATCATCCTATATTTTTATCCCATATCCTTCATTATATCTCTTTTTTGTTCTTGGATTGATCATGTCGGATGTTGATATCTATCTCATTTACATATCAGAAATCCGATTATTCAGATTCGGATACGGCAGGGTGAATTGTTTTGTCTTCTCAAGTGGGACTCTCCTTTATAGCTAGAGCTGGTCTCAAACATAGTAGCTTCGACCTTATAATTTGTGGACCCTGCCTTAAGGCCGGTGGTGGTCCCTATTCGTCTTCATTGACCTAATATTGACTTGTTTCTCTAAAACACACACATTAATCACAAAAGCAATGGTTTTATTAACCACCGAAATTAAATTACTTAACTGAGGAGTATAGAAGCCCACAATGTCATACTCCCTCTGTCCATGAAAGCTTTAATTCCTTTCAGACAGATTAGTATAGCTACCAAATGACCATATTACCCTTAATTAATTTGAGTTCTACCATTAAATTGCACAGTAATCGTTGCAGCAGGTCCATCATTAATTACTCATCCGGCTCCTATCATTTATTACTCCTACTTAGGGATGAAAACGGATCGGATACGGACAGATATCATCGATATCATATTTGTTTTCGGATAATGTCAACAATGTCGGATAAGATATGATTGGATGTCGACATCGTAAATATACAACTTAAGTATTCGGATACGAATACGGTATCGGATATTGAACATTCGGACTCGGATATGGACAGATCTGAACCCCTCTAAACGAATTTGGTCTCGAATACGATCAAAAAAAATATCTATACCATTTTCATCCCTACTCCTACTCATACGGGTGCAGCTCGGGCAACTGATTGGTGGAGGGATGCCGTAGTAATTAGGATGGGGGAATACGAGGACTATTAAACGAGTTGCTGGACGGTCTAATCTCCAGGAATCGATTTTTTAGTGGACAAATTTTTGCTCTAAGAATTGAAGCTTGAGGGAGTACATTTTAATAAGCGAAATGACCAATCAAGCAATTAGCTTGTTGTCTCCTGTCGATTGGATCTTCTCCTTATTTTTATTGGGACTGATGGGGATTTCTTCGCTCCATGTTATCTTCTAATATAAGAAGACGGTATCTGACATGGAAACAGCCAACAGACCACTATTATCTCTCAGCATTTCTGCAGGAAGGAGAGGATTGAGATCGTCAATGGCGCACGCGAAAGCAGGAGCGTCTCTGCCGGTGCCCAACGTGCAGGCACTCGCTCAGACTTGGCATGGATCAGGCGAGCCAGGGCCTGTCCGGTACGTCAGGACAGAGGAGACCAGCGCCGGGGAGGTCGTCGCCGGCTGCGCCATTCCAGTCGTGGATCTCAGCAGGTTGCTTGACCCGCGATCGTCGGAAGAGGAGCTCGCAAACCTCGGCTCTGCCTGTCAGCACTGGGGTTTCTTTCAGGTACGTATACATTTCCCATGTTTTGATCAGCTTGATTAGACACTATACAGCGTAGGATAATCACAATACGCACGCGGCTTGTGCACAGCTTATCAACCATGGGGTGGTGGACGAGGTGATCCAGGACGTGAAGAGAGACATGATCGAGTTCTTCAAGCTCCCGCTGGAGGCCAAGAAGGTGCACGCGCAGGTACCGGGCGGCCTGGAGGGCTACGGCCAGGCCTTCGTCTTCTCCGAGACCCAGAAGCTGGACTGGGCGGACATGATCTACCTCATGATCAGCCCCAAGGAGTCGCGGGACCTGAGGTTCTGGCCTACCCGGCCTCCGTCCTTCAGGGACTCCGTGGACAGGTACTCGGCCGAGGTGGCGAAGGTGACGGTGTGCCTGCTGCGGTTCATGGCCGCGGACCTAGGCGTGGAGCCGAAGCGCCTCCTGGAGGCGTTCCGGGGACAGCCGCAGAGCATGCGGACGACCTATTACCCGCCGTGCAGGCAGGCCGCCGATGTGCTGGGCCTGTCGCCGCACACCGACGCCACTGGCCTGGCGCTGCTGCTCCACGTCAACGACGTGCAGGGCCTGCAGATCTGGAGGGACGGCAAGTGGCACGCCGTTGACCCTCTCGATGGCACTTTCGTCGTCAGCATCGGCGACATACTGGAGGTACAGACGAGAGATGCTTATGCGTGGTTTTAGTTGACCGGTCAGATAGCTCGAGTTTTTGCTGCTTGCAGATTCTAAGCAACGGGAGGTACAGAAGCATTGAGCACAAAGCCGTGGTCCACCCGGACAAAGAGCGCATCTCGGCGGCGATGTTCCATCAGCCTCGGCAGCGATGTTCCATCAGCCGTGCCCCAACACGACGGTCGGCCCTCTGCCGGAGCTCGTGAAGAGAGACAGTGGCCGGGCGCGGTACAGATCCATGGGCTACATGGATTTCATGAAGAGCTTCTTTGCGACCAAGCTCGATGGACGGAGGAGCCACATGAACGCTTTGAGGATCTACTAGTCCAAACGTTGGCTGGATCAGCCGACTATGCCGATCTCCTGCTCCTGTTTTAGTAGTACTACAGTATAAGATCTCTTATGATTCTTATGATGCATTCTCTCTGAAAAACAAATTAGAGGACTTCTGTGATGCATGTATTAAAATGAAACGGGCACTGCATATTTCGTTCTACAGCCGTCTAGAACCGAACCAACTTCCAAAGTAACCTGAAGTTTCAGAAAATACTATAACTAGTGTTCACTTTGCTGAGGTCATGCACATTTGTGTCTTGAAAGGGCAGTACAGAACCACAAAAACTTCTATAGCATTACAATTACAACATGGTTAACTTGTTTACATATAAGGTGACTGGTACTCTAATGAAAAGTAAACAATTTGCTTAAGATTACCATTCACAAAACTGCAATGTTGTTGAAAAGAAACCTAAGGAAAAATACAGACATAGGGACTGCGCCTGTTAAGGTTTGTTATTACAAAAGAACAAAACCACGCACACACGAAGTTGGATTTTTTCTAGAAGTTTGTGCAATGGTTGCAAACAAGCATGGCCAGAGCCAGGGAACAAAGATTTGCGGCCCCCAAATTACAAAGCAACTATTCAACGTCCCAAACATGCTTCCGTATAACAGTAGACTATCTTTCAAAAACAAACCAACTTTATTCAACTTTCCTGGGATCTGCCTGGGGCTTCCAGAGACCAAGACGGTACTTATGAGCAAAACTCAAAATCAACTTTCTCTGCATTGTAGGGTGGATAATGAAACATTTAGATTAGCACAAATACAATCTTAATATTAATTCTTTAAAAAAATATTACAGAACTAAATGTCAAAACATATTTCAATCGAGACAAAAAAAAATGTTTGTGATCAAGACCCAACATGTCGTAATCCACCATTAAATGTTAAGAACAGGTTAAATAGATTTTGCTTCAACATTGGGTCCAAGTATAACTATATTTGGTTAAACTGGAATGAATATTTGATTTGTACATAAGTACAGACAGATTTGTTTAAACTTGATTTAGACCCTAAAGTAAAACCAAATGTTTCAGAAATCTTAATTTTGTCAGATACTCCCTTGGTCCACAAATAAATGCACGTCTCGCTTTTCGAAGAGTCAAACTTTAAAATTTGACTAAAAATATATCAAATAATATCAATATTTGTATCTACAAATAAGTATATTATGAAAGTATATTTCATGCTAAATGTAATGATACATATCACATATGATAAATATTAGTATATTTTTGTATATATTTTGTCATATTCAAAAAAGTTTGACTCCTCAGGAAACGAAATGTGTATTTATTTGTGGACGGAGGGAGTACATAGGTAAGAAGAAACATTGGATATTAAAAGCCTGTTTTTCCAGTACCTAAATAATGTGTTCTAACAAACTTCTATCTGATTTTCAAAAATATGAAAAATGTATCTAGAGAAACAGTATAGATGCTGTTTTCCAAAGTCAACACTATCCCAATAGAAAAAAACTTAAAACTAGCATTTTTAGAAATAAAAAAAAATAGTATGCACTAAACCTAAAAACTTTCAGTAAGGTACGCATACAGTTTTAGATGCTAAAATCTATCTTCCTAAACCAATTAATCCGAAACCAATTGAAAAGATCATGAGCCAAACAAGGCAATCCAAATATGTGCACTAACTTTAAAACATCGGTAGGTCCACATCATGTAACTGTAGTTGCTACTACTCCAATTATTGCTCACAATATTACTTCAGGACTAAAAAAATCTCACAAACGGTGGCAATGTAAGTGGCAAGGTGCTAAATCTCATCAAAAAAAATTATAAAGTAGTGCATTTCCTTTCTCTGTGGGTACAGGTAGTTCATGTCCTTGAAAACACCCAAAACAACCAAATGAATACCCCAGTCTGCAAGAATTTAAGTGACTAAAGTGATCAGCTTGTTGCCTTGTGGTTAAAAGTGAGAGCAATGAAAATGACTAGCACGCTGTTTAGAACTCAGTGTTTCAATTCTAAGAACATTGATGCCATGATGTGTCTTTCAAATTCAAGTTTAAGTTCCTAGTGCCTGAAACCAAAATGCATGGAAATTTCTCAGAAACTGATGTTATTGACTTTCATATGCTTCAAAAACACCATTATGCAAGCCCAGTTTCATCATGGTCATGCATATGCACTCATGGACATACACATTGACATGCGCCTGTCTCCCTCGGACTGGTCGGAGGTTGTAGGAATGTGTGATTGCTGGTCGGGGTTTGAAGGAGGAGGCACGGCGGCGTGGCACCGTGGTTGCAGGCACGGGCGCAGGGAAGGAGGAGGCGGCTAGGGCAAAACTCCCAGCTCCCACAGGAAACCGAGTAATATGATTACTCTTGCTTAAAATCCAATAATCCCTGATTACAAGTATTTATACTTCTATGAATAATAATAAGGGAAAATAACTAAATATACTATTGGGCCTTAGCCACTAACGGGCTTGCGCCTGGAGTATTGCAATCCCGTCATAACACACATGAACGAAAATTCACATCAAAGTGGCAGTGCACATTCTTGGCATTCATATATCCCTTACAACAATATTGAATACAAAAACCGGGTCATGTGCACTCTCAAGATGTCATAGGTCATAGCAATAAAAACATTAATTAAAAAACTAACTGGATACCTTGAACTGAAAAAAAAACTGCTCTTAGCGTTAACGACTGCCAATAACTTATCACATTTCTAATTCATCATTAAGTATTTAATAAAGTTTAGATAATATTAGGAGACCCATACTGAAATTGTAGTCTTGTTGGCTAGTCAAGCTTGTAAAGTGGCAGGTTGATAGGTTGCAACTAAGAGTATGGCCTAGTTTTTAGTACTTTTAAACCCCAATTAGCCAAAAAAAATTTCAGAAGCAAAATGTCCCATTAGCTTTGATTTCTCATTACAGTTTTTCAGCTTTCATGGCTGCTCGCTAGATATATGATATAAAACAACGAAAGGGATACCACTGGAACAAAATAATCACCAGAAATTAGGCTTGGCTAATTTGTCCTAAAAGCATGTTAAGTTCAACTATAAACATGCAATTTACCTCAAATGTTAGGCAACCTAGCTATATGAAGAGAAGTAATTCATATGTCAACAACCCAAAAACACAGCAGCAACTCTCCTCACTAACATTTGACAAGAATCTACAAAGTCAGATTGGATGCAACAATCCAATAATTGTACAGCAGCAGAACTGCCGTATACAACAAAACACGATCAATCCCAACATTCCATGACGAAATGCTAAGAAAACAAGTCGCTGCATCTACATGAGCAACTTGCTTGTAAACACTACAAGTGGCACGAGAAGAGAAATCAGAGCCTTACATGTTTGCAGGGGATGCCGAGCTTCTTGAGCCGCAGCGTGCGGGTCTCGAGGAGCCTCTGGAGGTCGCCGCCCACAGCATCCTCCAGCTTCGCGGCGTGCGCCTCCACCCCCTTGCCGACGCCGTTCAGGAACTCCACCACGCCGACCTTGGCTGCACCCCGGAAGGAAGGATACGGTTCCAGTCACGAAAAAGGAAGCAGCACGGGATCTGTGACGGAGGTCGGGGAGGGAGTACCTTGGTAGGGCTGGGCGTGGAAAGATCTCGCCGGACCGGCGAGGAGGAAGCGGCGCGCGTGAGTGGCGCACGCGAGAGCCATGCGATGGAGAGAGAAAGAGAGACAGGCGGAGGCCTTCTGGCGGCGGTGAGAAGAGCGCAGCGCAGGGGGAGTGCACGGTAGGGTATAGGCAGGAGGTGCCCGTGCGCCGCCGCCCGCCGCCTTGGAGAGTGAAGACTGGAGAGCTCGTTGGTCGTTGCTGTCCGCTTGGATGGAACGGAACGCCTCTCCGCTCTCCGCCTCGTGCCTCCGTGGGCTTTTTCACGATGCCCAGTTCAGCCAAACAGACAAGGCCGTAGATCCAGCTGGGCTTGAGGCCTGGCCTGCCATGGACTCGAATCTTCATTTTTCTTCGGTTCTCAAAAAAAATACTTTAGCACGTCTTCCAAAAAAAACTTTAGCAATGAAGTAGCACTAAACAACAGCGTTGGATATCTATACCTATACCTATCTATAAAGAGCTAAAATTTCAGTTTGCTAATATTTTTTGTCTGCTCCTATCCGCCTTAGGTTGCCGAATCGGTCGCTCCCCCGTCCAACGGTTGTAGAAGAGCAAAAAGAAAATAGAAGTCGGCCCAATCCGCGCACATGAATCGGTACGGTGGAAGAGAGAAAAAAAAATAAAAACTTTTCTAGGGTTCTCAATATAAAATCTTCAATTTACTTTTCTTTTATTCTTTAAATCGGCTGAAAATTGATAAATGTGTAGTAATTCATAGAAAAATCTAAAAGTTATAAAACAAATTTTGTTCACCTCCACATATGTAGATCCATGCAGTAAACAAAAATATCACAAATTTTAGTATACTTTTTTTGCTGGAGATGCTTGACTATGCTTTTTAGTGTAAAATAAAAATTGTAGTTATCTTGCTCCAATTATTATGAAATTTTTATGGTAGCCTATTAATGTGATGCTTGATTCATATTTCATGGCAATCCTAATCTAAATAAAAAATAATGCTAGCAACAAACTTCTCGTGTTTTAATATAATACTGAGGTATATTAAGAGGTAATATTAGAGTGAGATAAGGTTTAACTAATTTCTATTTTTATTATTAAATAAATATGTCTTCAAGCTATATATTATTATAAATATTAACTATCTAATACTATAGATGTTATGGTTATCAATAAAATAAATTACGGACTTTAAATTTTATAAAAAAGGATAAATATAAATAGATATGTAACATTATGTTATCACTTTCTAGGGTCATTTGATGTTTTTCTTCTGTTGCAACGCACGGGCATATTTGCTATTAATAATAAAAATTGTAAGGGCTCATTAGATTTGTGCCATCATAATTTTACAGTGGAGCTATGAAAACCGCACCAATGCCATTGCAATTGTTATGGAATTTAAAAACCTCAATATCTACTCCTTTTGTCTCAAAATAGATGACGTTATGAGATACATGCAGGTCAAATTTTCTCAACTTTGACTATAAAAAATATATGCAATATTTATATCTCTAAATAAATTTATTATGATAGTATATTTAACAATCTATCTAATGATACTAATTATGTATTATAAATATTAATATTTCTTATATATAGTTGGTTAAAGTTAATAAAAGCTGACTTCTAGAGAAGCGAGAATGACTTCTATTTTGGGATAGAGGGAGTACGCTTGAAGGCACCTTGGGCCCATAGCCATGCATATGGAGGCATATTGTATATCTGTATTGACCATTTTACCCTCAGCCACGAGTGGATAAGGTTCGGACAGTGCTAGGTCCCCATTGTGTCTTCCTCTTCTTTCATATTCTTGTTGCCTTGCTGCACCATTTCGCTGTTGGTGCCTAACTTTCTGTTGTTGGTCTTCTCCTTCGTCGTCAGCCTTTGAACGCATCAGCGAGAAGAGGGGTCATGTCCATGACGAGCGCTGTCGAAAACTCTAGCTAGTCTGTGACACTAGAGGCCCTTTTCTCTGACCAACTACCCCAAGTGCCACATCGGTGATTGAGTGTGAGTGCAAGAATTATGTGGTGTTCCATAAGTGCCCAAATAATTTTTGGGTGAGTTGGATTTCATTTTCCAGATTTATTTTTGTCCCCTGCTTTTATGATTTAATTTGGTGTGCCATGTTGATTTGTCAGAACGACAATTCTAGTTCTTACTACTAGTATGAGGATGCCTATGTGGAATACTTGTGCTCCAATCATCCACACTTGCTGCAAGGAGATGCAAAGGTAGTAGCGGTGACATATGTGAACTTGAAGATGTAGTTCATGAAGATGAAGCTTTTGCTACATGAGATGAAGGTACAGATTGGTGAAGTGTTGCTCAAGATAAACAAGGTGAAGGTGGAGAACAAGGCTGCCATTGTTGTGGACAAGTTTGCAACTACTATTTTTCATGTTTCTGGTTACTGGATTGGCCCTTGTTGTTATGCTCAAGTGAAGTTGTAATTGTAGTTAGGATAACATTAGTGCTAATTGCCAGGTTAATCGACTATGTAAGGTTAAATTAGGTTGAAGTTGTTATGTTAATGCTAGATTGGCCCTAGAGTCAATACACATTTTTGTGCATCAAATTTTAGTGTGTTGATAGTTGATACACTATCTGGATTAATTGAAGTGATATTCTTTTGCAATGAAAATGTTCTCATTGTTAGATGATTGACTTCAATTTGACATGTGTAATGCTACCTTCCTTGAACATATGTACTGAAATCTCCCTTGCACATCATAACTGAACTGGCCATAACCGGCCATTTTCAGTGCACAAAAAGTAACATGTTTGTCAACATAACAGGTTTGTGCAAGGGAACGATCCGTGGATATACAAGGTAACATGTTTGTCAACATAAGAGGTTTGTCAAGGAGGCCAATCTACAGAGATACGTGACTCGAAGCTTGGCCCTTGTGAGAGTATCCTTGCAAGGGGTCCAATGAAAACTATGAGGAAACAAAAGCTTTTAGATACCTCTACAAAACTGACACGGGAGATTACATTCTCTAACTCATTTTAGGTTTCTTCTATTTACTTTGCATTTCTTGGCACGTGTTTTATCTTTGAGAGAATTCCTTGTCAGCCACTATAAAAGGTCATGATTCCATGTGAGCCACTGAAGAAGTTCAGTGGACTTCAGCGCCATTCCTCTAAATATTTTTTAGCCCTCCAAGCCACTGCTGTTAGATTGGGCTCTAACGGTGTCAAACCGCGGGGGTGTGAAAAGTCAAAATACCCTTAGGTGTAAATATGTTGTTAATGTTTTTTGAGCATCATAATGACTTCAAATGGAAAAACTCAAAACTAAAAAGTTGTAGACCTCGTCGGGATCAACAATTTTCATATAAAAATTATCTCCATTCAATGCCGCAGAAAATATATGATTTTTCTAAGATATATATTAACCATATAAAATCATATCTTCTTTTGAAAATAAACAAAAATAATTTTTATATAAAAATTATAGATCTCAACGAGATCTACAAATTTCTAGTTTCGAGTTTTTTCATTTGAAGTCATTAAGATGCTCAAAAACATTAATGGCATATTTATACCTAAGGGTATTTTCGTCTTTCACACCTCGGTTTAACACCGTTAGAACCCAATTTGACGGTAGTGGCATTGAGGTTAAAAAAAAAATTGGAGCAGTGATGCTAAAGTCCACTGAACTTTTTCAGTGGCTCACAAGGATTTACGATCTTTTATAGTGACTCATAGGGAATTTTCTAAACTTTCTAGTCTAGCTTACTAAGTTAGTTCATAGTGTTTGCACCTAGAGTGTGAAAACTCTTCTTATCATTAGAGATAGCTAACACTTAGCAAACCTTAGTGCATACATAGATAAGACTTTGCAAAGGTTTTAGGGATTGATAAGTAGGTTTTACTTGGCCATTGGTTTTTAAGTTTTCTAATCTAGCTACCTCTTAGACATTATGGTCCCTTCACAATACCATAATTTTCTATTTTTGGTGCATATTGTTGGGTGAATTCACTTATTTTATTTATTTATAGATACAGTCAATTCAAAGGGTATTCTCATTTATTTGCATGGTACTCTCATGTTGTTGAAGGTTGTCCACTAGGATAATAATTATCTATTTTCATTTATGTATGTTCTAAAGAAAGAGGGCTCGGATTTAAATTAAACTCACCTGCTGGAACATTTATAGAAAAAGAACGCACACTCTCCTGGTGACACTCACCCAGTGTCATAGCCATGATTTTAAACTAGGATGACCCAATTCAATAAAGTTTTTTTTTAAAACAACATAGTCTCATTTGGCACATCAACAAACAACTTCGACTCCTTACTATAGTACACGGAGAATTAGGAGCTAGAGTTGAAGCTCCACCAAACATGGTTTAAATATCGCATATGCCATCATACAAATATACAATTTACTAAAACATATAAATACATTTAAAAAGTCTTACAACATTTTTAAAACAACTAATAAACTTTAACTATAATACTTTGTCTAAAATTCTAGGATGGTCGCCCTTAGCTACGCCACCACTGCACTCATCCATGTACACACACTATATCTAGTGAGTATCTCGAGCTAGCAGATGTTCAGCTGTATGTGACCCTCGTTTGAAACAGGACACGCATCGTCTATCACTAATCGGGGTTGATTAAAAGTCACTCGACTTCGCTGCCTCCAGAGAATTTTGGCCTCCGTGGCTTTCTACCGTGGCTACACATATGCTTTTGGCGATTTTACAGAGATGCTCTCCATTTCTTCAAAAACTAACCCGCGGTCCACTGCATAGTCCATAACCTGAAATAAATTTTATTCTCACATGGAGAAGAAGAAATTCGTGACTTGCTCATCTTTTACAGAATCTCCTTTTGACATTTTACAGGGAGCCCCTTCCACCTAGCAGAGTGCCGAGCTCTTCCCCTCCTCATTCCCCTCTCCATTCTCTCTTTCCAGGCCGCCGATGCCCCATTCATCTGCACGCACCTCCCGGATCGCCGTCGTCGCTCCTCCACGACCGTGGTCCCTAGCCACACATGAAAGGCAGCTTCGTCCCTCCCTCTCTGCGAGCCTTTCTCCTAGGCCTTCTTCCCTGTTGCAATGGAGAAGGAACTTGCCCAGATCCTGGCAGCACATGAGGATCCCACCAGACCTTGGAAGTACGACATGGGGGCGGTAAGATCTGGTCTCTTTCCCTCTCCTACCATCTGTACGCTTTCATCCCCTTGACTCCTTGGCTCCTCGAAGATCCGTCATCAGTCGCACCATGATGTGGTTCCCAACTCTAGATCTGTGCACTGGTGATGTGCTTTTCTCGATGTGGGCATCAGCTTTATTTCTTCTCCCATAGATGCTCCTCTAAGCTGGTTGCTACCATGGTCTCTTCCATAAATGCAGCAGTTGAGTGTCATCTGCGCCTCCCAGTGCCTCTGAGCGTATAGCTTCTGCTGCTGCTTAAGGTCCTGTGGTTGAAGCTATCTTGTCTTAGCAAGGACATGTTGCTTTAAGGTTATTTTTTTAGATCATGCGAGTCAGAATATTTTCAACCTCTGATGATCGATCTGCATAACTATTATTTTGCATATCCAGTTAATGAGATTGCTATGATAACATTTAGGCCTAGGTTGAGGTGAACTAGAATTCCATGTTCAAGATTTCCAAGGAGTGTCCTGTGCTATTGCTACTCAGGTGCGTTGTGCATCCTACTTTAGGATAAGTTGCAGAGGTATGATTAGCCTTTCACGAAAGCAAGTGACTTCCAAAATACTTTGCTTGCAGTTGCTAGCATTTCACTGTCAGTCATAGCATGAATTAGCTCCTTCAGGCTTTAGTTGTCCAAAATATATGCCAATTGCTGGCCAAAATAGATATATAATCTATATAGCATTCATGGTCGACCATTTTGATTTGACGACTGGTGGAACTTAAACTACTCCATGGCTTAACTTGCATATTGTCTAACAAGTAACAAGAGCATGGGGCAAACAATGTTGGATCAATTTGCTGCTCTTCAATGATGTACTGTTTTTAAGTTTCAGCCAAAAGGTCATCTGTAGAAAAAAAATGATGTATTAGTTGCTGCTCCTCATGCTTCCAAGTTTTACTAATAACAAACCATTTTCTATGCATATGCATTACACTGAAATCAATGTATTGTGAATATATAGTGGAGAGCAAACATCATGCAGTAAGGAATTGAAGCAGCAACCATTGTTGCTCATGCTATTTGTTTAATAAACGGTCTGCTAGGCATTCTTTAGTATTTGTAATCAGCACATTATTTTTGTTGCTACATTGCGTATGAAGATCTAATCGATAAGGAATATCCTCAGTTGATTGACATTTAATATATTCCTCTAAATTAAGAAAACCACCAAAAAACTCAGGAAGATGTGTAACAGTATGGTCCATTCCTCTGTCTTCTTCGGAATATCAATTTAGCTACTCAGTCTGTAACTTTATATAGCATTATAGTGATCTTACCTCTAATTTTGGACTAGCCGCAGGAAAGCTAACTTGCTCGACAGCTTGCAAGATGTTTTTTTAAGGTTGGCTATAGAGATTAATTTTTCTTTACCGATCTTGATCTTAAGTCATGAATTTTCGGCCCTATCCAAGTTGGTGCAATTGCTGCAGCTGCTTTCCTCCATAGTAGATGAAGACCGCTATTGATTTGGTGCGACTCTCTCAACAGGTATACAAAGATGCTGTTCATGGGAAATGTGGATCCCTACTTCATCAGTGCCGCTGTTATC
>Ga0182004_10000713_pt1 | contig 21803 bp, 11 predicted proteins | sample Sormic07211540_1_FD_120479 | JGI IMG/M metagenome (GOLD analysis project Ga0182004, IMG submission 120479) | Endophyte microbial communities from Sorghum bicolor roots, Mead, Nebraska, USA - 072115-40_1 MetaG | ecosystem: Host-associated > Plants > Roots > Unclassified | place: USA: Nebraska...
TATAAATTGTTTTTATCTCCCATTTATTGTGGCCTTTTTTTTCCCGCCCCCGTCCCACAGAGTGAAAAATTATAGGAAAAAGAAGAAAAAGTGCCCCCCCCCCCCCCCCCCAATCCTAAAAATGGATGCCTAAATTTAATGATAGTGATACTACATGTTTACTAAATATCAATCTCCTTATATAAATTTGATCAAACTTGACAAGATTTTACCAGATACTATTTTACAATTGTGTCTTTTCTAGTAGGGGCACTACATATCAGGAATTCAGGATAGATCATAAAATAGAATTTTGCCCGTTTCAAAAAAAATAAAATAGAAATTTGCTCAACTATATATTATTTCAAACAAAAATGCAGTCCCAACTGGTTTTGCGTATCTGACTTCCTAGGTGACCTCATTTCCAGTCAGATCCCAGTGCACTAAAATAATGACCCTAGATACCAATTCACAAATCAGATTAAGATCCCATCCCTAGTACTAATACAGTACACAGGATTATTAGCTACAAATTGCATTGCCACTTGCTCCAACTCACTGACCTAATCATTGACAAATCCATCGATCTGAAATCAAACACCAATAATTACACACACACACACACACATATACTAGAGAGATGATCTCATCTGGCTGAAGTCTGAAGAAACCAACCAAGCATCAGCTTGTTGCACGCGCTGCAAAACGTCTGCAAAATCAGGTAGTAGGTTCGTTCTTGCACAATACTACAAAACTACAAAAGGCTAGCTGGAGTAAAGGTCCAAGGCAAACCTACTCGTTTTTTATGGAGGCGTGGAGTGGAGTCTAGCTCTACGTCTCAGTAGTACAGGTATTTTTGGTCGTGTTTGGCCACTTGGGTGAGGACATGGGCAAAGGTCGCAGGCACAACACAACAACATGTCGAAATGCATTGGGCGACTACTCGCTTGTCGCTTGCAGTGTGTCACATGCTCACAGGCAGCAAGGCAGCTCGCTCACACAAGGTCTCCCACTTCACTCGAGAGTCTCCAAATGTAGGAGTTTGAGTGGAGATCGAGGGATGTTTCAAGAGGAGACTACGTACTGCGAATGTTTAGGTTGTTTTCTTCTGCTCCGTGTTGCTAGCTGTTTAATGCGATGGATTCATTGGATTTCAAAAAATTTGAAAATTTCTGTCTGACGGTGGTATACACAACAACAGTTTGGTACATTGGTTTAGGACAAAATAACAATCAATTTGGTGTGTCGTGTGCGTATTCTCAATTCTCGGTTCCACATTCAGAGGAGTAACCTTTATCTTTTCCATGTCGTGTTTGGAATGTGGTAATGTTTTCCTATTCCTACATCTTTTTTTCCTATGAAGTTAGACTGAATTCTTACGTTCTAAACATGCTATTATGGGACATGCTAGAATTCACGTCATTATATTAAGGATTTCCTTTCATAAAAGAATGATATAAAGTCAATTAGAGCATGTTCACCGGTCTCCCAATGATCTATCACCAACTTGTATGTATTGGTCCTCTAATACCAATATGAAATTAAGGTGGGCCCTGCAAGTGTGTTGGGAGAAAGATGTTTGAAAAGTGTAAGTTGGGTTGGACTTTATGCTATTGGAGAAATGCAACTCCCCTTTATTTGAGGGAAGGTAAAAGGATTATTAGTGGCCAAAAAAAAAGAAATAGGTATCGCGCGATGCTCGATCAAGCAAGAAAAAAATTATGATTAACCCTAATATGGTAGTTTTATGGGGATATGGGTATTGGGGGACTATAGGAGATGGACTTAGGATAACATAGTTTATAATATGAAACTTTAATTAGTGGTGTATCTGTGTATGTGAATTATGTTAACAGTTATTCTCTTATATTATTAAAGTATTGCTCATAATAAATCTCAATAATGCAATGTTAATCTTACGCTCTAACAATCCATATATATCTTTTACATTGATGATCAAAGTTACTCCCACCATTCATTTTTACATATCACATTAGCTTTGTTCCAAATCAAACTTTACTATCTTTGACCATCAATTTCAACAAAGCTTTATAGTCTTACAACTTATGAATTACTCCCTCCGTTCCAAATTACAAATCATTTTGAGTTTTTTGTTTCATCTATTTTGCTATGTATCTAGACATATTATTATATCTACTAGATGCATAGCAAAATATTTGTACTAAAAAAGTCAAAGTGACTTATAATTTAGAACAAAAAGGAATATATATTATCAAAGTATTTCTCTGTCTCTACCCCTCTCTGTTTTGTACTGTACTGGTTTCTTTTAATTTCAATAAATGCTGGAGGGGTGCAAACCCCTACAGTCACTTTCAAAAAAAAGTATTTCTCACATTGAAACTAAATACATAAATCTTATGTCATGAACACATATAATCTTTTTGAAATCGACGGTCAAGGTACAAATATTTGACTTAAATACGAAACGTAAAAAAAAAAACAGAGGTGACATAAGCCTAGATTTGAGTTTGACCGAGGGATGGAACCTGCTGATTCTGGTCCAGCACATGCCCATGTCCAAGTCCAATCTCTCTCCCAACTACTAATCCCCCCTACTAATTACCAATCACCAGTACCCATTTGCCTTGCCACTAGTAAAATCCCCTACTAATCACCGCCGTCCCTTTGCCAAAATGAAAGTAACTAATCGCCGTCTACTAGTACATAAGTACAGTACAGTCACAGTCACAGTCACAGCCACTAGAATTATAAGATCAAGTAGCGGCAGCACAGTAGCACTTGTCTGTTTGACCCCATGGCTTGCGTAGCGTAGACTGTAGAGAAGCATGGCATGGCGCAGCTCCCTGGCTCCCTGCAGTCCCAGGCACAGCGATCTTCTTGTTGGCATGCGCTCGCTCACAAGTCCGTGTCCGCCATCGCCATGCATTGCTTTGCTGGGTCGCTCTCGCTCGTTACCTGTCGTCTCGGAATGGCTGCGCACTGCAGTCTGCAGCTGCCCCCAGCAGATTCTTGAGCCCTCCTCGAGGTCCGTCCAGGAGATGGCGTGAGCGTCCGGTTGCAAGCGTTGAAGAAACTGGAAGCGATCGAGGCCTCTCGAGGGCTTTGAAACCTGTTTGTTTGTTTTCTTTATAGTAATACTGTACTAGTACGAATGAACAGACAGCGCCATGCATGCATGTGGTCTGAATCGGTAAATTAGTTCGGTAGTTTAGGGCTTGTTTAGTTCACCCCGACAACCAAAAAGTTTTCAAGATTTTCGAATCTTTCGGCATATACATGAAGCATTAAATATAGATGAAAATAAAAACTAATTACACAACTGTAAATCGTGAGACAAATCTTTTGATCTTAGTTAGTTCATAATTAGATAATATTTGCCACAAACAAACGAAAATGCTGCAGTAGCGAAATCTAAAATCTTTTTACACCTAAGCAAGGCCTAGTTTAATTTAGTCCCCCGATGAGTTCAACGGCCTCCGTAATATAATTACCAGTCATAGTAGCAGTGTTTCAGCTTGACAGCATCTTCCTAATCCCTGTGGTCAGTGAAAAGCGAGATGCCTTTTCCCAATTTCCCTAGCCAATGAGGCTTATCAGCCTGCTTGCGTACAGCATATAACAGTGCGTGGTTACCTCTGACTGCACAGCATGTTTTGTTAGGAGTGTACAGTACCTACTTGCAGTTTGCATGCATCAGCACAGCATGTTACAGCATCACCATTTGCACTACTAAAAAGACATCATCACCATTTCAGTGCAGGCTTATAAATTCAGAGAAGTGTCGCTGTGTCAGTGATCTACATAAACATCACTGGATCTGCAGTTCTGACTTTTGGCTCTTGATTGGCCAAGCAAATTCTGACTTTGTTGTGGGTTTTGTGAGCGCAAGTTTAAAAGAGAGGTGTCAAGATCTACACAAGATTCTTGGTTGTGAGCTAGATAAGAGCATTAATATCCAAAACAAGGTCCCTACTTTTTTTATCTGTATAGCCATTTATTTTTACACTACTTTTTTTTGTTAATTTTTGCACCAACACTACCTAAAACACGCCTCCAGAATCTATCCTACTACAGAATAACATGGGGAATGGCTCCTATAGTATCTCCTACGTAAAAAGTGAAAGAAAATATGAGGGAGGGGGGGGGGGGCATGGCTCACTATGGCCCTAATGAAGCTCTGCCTATTAGTACGATGATAGATTGATATACGGGTTTTTTTCTTTTTTTGATTTGAGAATCTGATAGATTGATTGATTGATAGGTGAGAGGCAAAGAAAAGGGAAAAAAAAAAGAACTCTTGTCTCCTGTGCTACTGGGCCGCAGCCTGATGAAGGTACGAGGCCCAAACAGGACTAGTGGGCCAGGACGATGACAAGGCCCGACTGTTCACGTGGCGGCATCCCGCGTCCGCGTGTCCAGGCAACGACGGCGGAGTTGCGGGTCCTCCTCGCGTGGGTGTGGAGCCGCGCGACCTGCCGACCAGGCCGGACGCCGCGGAGAGTCTCGGGGCGCCGTGGCCTCGTGGGGGGCGAGCGAGGGCGATCGCCGGATCGCGCTCTTCAAGGCCGGCGACGTGTGGTGTGCGTGCGTCCCCTGCCCTGCTGCTCATCTTCATGTCCGGCGGGGCACCGATGACCGATCGAGAGGAAAGCTTTGGACCAAGCTGGCGGGTTCGTTTTCTTCTGCGGCGAGTGCGCGGCGCACAGCAGGATCGGCGCAGCAATGCCTGCCGCCAGCGCTGGTGCCCGTGCCACGGCGGCACATGGAAATGGAACGCGCGCGTGCGTGCCCACAACCTGTTCGTGACAATGCCTTTGCGCCGGAGGTTGGATCGAGTCGGCTCATCGCCGATGAAGTTGACAACTGACAAGAGAGGTGCTAATCCTTTTCGCTTCTGATAATCAGTCAGGTACGACCGCTCAGTTTTGTCTTTCTATCTCGTACAGTGCAGAATACAGACTAGAGACCTCATCTCTTCGCTGAGGCGCATCATCTACACTAACACTGATGGATGAGATATCTCTTGTTTCATTCACTGCTTGTTAAAATCACAAAAAAAAAAAGCTAAGACTGAAATATCTCCGATCCATCCCCTTTTATGCATGCCGTCCGTTGAAGAAAATATCTCCTAGCCGGGTTTTTGGATAAGTCTACTACTAGTGCGTGTGAGGTTCTGAGCACAGCGTTGCAACCAAGAAGCCGCCAACAAAGCACTTGCTGCAGTCCAGCTAGCAAATCCAAAGCTCTCCCCTGCAGTCCTGCACCATGCTCTGATCAGTGATCACTCTCTTTCTCGCGGGCGAAACTAAATTCCGGTCCGGGGGACGACGGTCGACGACGATGGACATCATCAACGGCGCCGTGCTCCCGAGCTACCACGCCGCGGCTCCCGTCACGGGCGCTGCGGCGGCGGCCTCCGTCGCCGACGCGAGGGTCAGCGGCCACCTCCAGCTGCTCCGGCGCGTGCGCGTCAGAGGAACCGGAGGCGCCGGGCTGCTGCATGCGACGACGGCCCGCGCCGGCGTGCCGCGCAGGTTCTTCTCCCTCTCCCCGCCGCAGCAGCACGGGCACGGGAGGACCGGATGGCGGCCGGCTCGCTGCACCCTCGGCGGCTCCTCCTCCGACGGCGACGGCGCCGCCGCCGCGGACTTCGACGCCAGCGGCGAGGAGTTCGTCGACTCCAGCGTCATGGAGGCCGGTTGGTGTCCGTCTCTTTTCAGTTTTCAGCATTAGGAGCACGGCACGTCCATTCCTTGTCTGTTTGGTGCTCAAAAAAAAAATCCGTGTGCTTGCTTGCTTGCAGTTGAGCTCAGGAGCGTGTCGGACGGCGGTTTCGTCATCAAGATGCGCGACGGCAAGAACCTGAGGTGCGTGCAGAACAACCCTCGGGTGCTCAGGCTCCGGGACTCGGCGCCGCACCACGCGATTGTGCTCAAGATGGAAGACGGCAGCGACCTCCTGCTCCCCATCATCGTCAGTATGTACCCACCAGTTCCTTGCTTGCTGCAAGGATGAATAATAATTTCCCCATCGACGTCGTTAATTGCTGTTGGCAGCAGATGCTTTTCTTTCTGATTAATCTTGTTGCTTGCACGTGCTACCTTCCTCTTCCTCCTCCCCAGTGGAGACGCCGAGCATCATGTTGCTGGCTGCTCTTCGGAACATCCGAATTGTAAGACTTGGATTTAGTTAGTGCACAAAGTTCTGTACAGAGGTCCTAAACTGCATTGACATTGTCATGTCTTTCCAGCCAAGGCCAACTATCTACAACGTGGTATTGGAGATGACTACCAGGATGGGATATGAGGTATGTTTAAGGGAAAAGAATAATTGTCAAGTGTAACCCATTACATTTTTGGTTCGATATGCTGCCTCACCGATCATTTCGGCTACGTGCTCTGCTTTCCAGGTGCGTTTGGTGCGGATTACAGAAATGGTCCATGACGCATACTATTCTCGACTGTATCTTGCAAAGGTAACTGCACTCCCAAGTAAATTATATCACATAAATGTTTCTTTTTAATGCATTGGTCTGAAAAAAAGCATTGCGACATGACGCCAGATTGGGAATGACCAAGACACTATTAGTTTTGACCTCAAGCCATCGGATGCTATCAACATTGCTTTCCGTTGCAAGGTATGCATTTGCTTCATTTACTTTTCATACCAGATGACAATATTTGTGTGTGGACCTGTACCTATTGCTGATACTGAAGGCGTACTTTGTATCTTTTTGGCCTAGTGATCATGTAAACTATATATATTTCATATGAGTATAAACTATAAACCATTCAATTGGAGAATCAAAGCAACATGAATCCTTTGATTGGTCAGCAATTCTGATTTTGATCCACAAATTCCTCTTCTAGGAATCTTACTACTACTAATTACAGTTACAGGCCCCATCTGTGTCTTCCTCTTAACTCTCACCATATGCGCTAGAGATTTTTTTCTGGCTAAACAATGATTATGAAGTTTAAATATTAATATTCTCTTGAGTTTAGCCACACTACCTCATCTTAGATCTCACTTGAAGCTCTACTGCAGATCTTAAGCGATGCTTGCAGATATTAAATATTTGCTATGCCATTCTAGTACTTAGAGTGCAGTCTACGACCTAAAATGCTTATCTTCAAAAAAAAAAAAAGCCAAAACAAAAGGAGAGTTAATGAAGGAGTTTCAACTTCACTTGGGGATAAAAAAAACTATAGCATCGAACTAGATTAATCTAGATTCGTGGTGTCAAAAGACACAGGTTGCAACAAGGTCAAGAGACCCTATAGTTTAAGTTAAGGTTTCAACTATATGCATATTCAGAATGCACAAAGGTGTCTTGCAAAGGATAAAAATTATGGATAAAAATTAAAAAATATAAAACAGTAGTTGAGAAGTTTGTCGCAACTGGACAGTGACTAAATAGTATCTATTTTGCCGATTGTGTTAGAAAATTAATAAGCTGGAAAAAACATGTAAACTAATATAAGTAGTTTTAATTAGTTATAGGTACTAATTAAACAGTAATATATAATACTTATATCTCCTAAAGTTCTAATCCGTGTAGGGGCACAAGTTGATGCACTGGTATAATATATACAGACAAATTCTGAAAGTTGTTCTATTGCTCATTGGGTGTGGTACTTATTCCAATTTGTGGTTCATCCGTAGGTCCCTATACAAGTTAACAGGCGTATTGCATATAACAATGGATTGAAAGTCGTGCAACCAAAGGTGGCTGAGAGTTATGTAGGCTCCGACGACATTCAAATCACAAGGCTTGACAGGTAGACCTACAAATTCTGTTTTATATGTTTCTGTAAGGATAAGTGTCTTCTTAAACTCTGCAACTGCATCCATTCCATTTTGCAGGCCTGATGACCAACATTGCAGTGAGGCCCAAGAGTTTGATTTGGTCCGGAATATGCTCATCGCTGCAGTGGAAGAACGCTACAAAGATGCTGGTGAGCTCCTGCGGACTTGCACAACTGCAATGTTAAAGACTGTTTTTTCAGTTTTACTTTGACTAATCCTTCAAATAGACTGATCTCTTTCCTCTTATTAATTCTTTCCAGCTCAATACAGAGACCAACTTTCCACGTTGCGGTCAAAGAAAAAGAACGCAATATAGGATGGTGCACAATTCAACTTGTTAGGCCTTGATGGGGGTGTACATAGGAGGCCTTTTGCTGAAGCACATGAAGCTTCAGCAAACATCTAAGAAGCACCATGTAAATACCTACAGAATTTATGTATAGACACACGGATAGTATAATTCTGGATTCTTTAATTAGCGCATAGTTACAGTGATTGTACTCAAACCCCTTTTGGTTGGGTTTCCCTGCTTTGGCTTCCAAAAAACAAAAGGCAACCAAAGGGGTGAGAATTTATAGGTACTTCTGCAACCAAATGGGTGAGAATTTATAGGTGTTTTGGGGTAAAAGCAGCTTGAAGAGTATCGAGCGTCCACTACTACAGAAATGACCATTACGGGTAGCTATATCGCCGCTGTTTGTTTTTAAATCGGCAATCGGTTATGAAGAAAAAATAGCATCACTATCGGGGTTCGACGAATTACATGTTGGTGTTCAAAACCAGTCTAGTGTGAGGATTATTTTTTAGAGAAATTGAATAGGACCCCAACTTACATAAGAGACTTGTGAGGATGTTTCAAAGAAGGATCATATAATTCTTGGTGGAGAGAATATTTTTGTTTCATAAAAACCGCTCCATATTGATTTGAAAATAAACATGTTAAGATTAGGCCATATTTAGCAGGACTTTGGTTCCGGTTTGTTGCGGCTCCTTGCAAGGAGTCTGCCAAACGCCCATAAAAATGGCTCCTCGCAAAGAGCCAGAAGGAGCAAAAACTTTTTTTTTTGTATAAAGGAGCCCGAGCAAAAAAAAAAAGGTTTCTCCTGACTCTTTCTCACATATCTAATATAAATTATTAAAAACTGTCATTGAAGTAGTTTTGCCTAATACTTTCCAAAACGGCTTTAGTTCTACCATAAAAGTTGCAGCACATGAGAAACTAGAGCTGAATCTCTTTTAGAGCAGCCGGAGGCCTACCAAATAGGGCCTAAAGAGTACCTGATTATTTTGATAATTGGTTTGCAGGGGTCTATATGCATGAATGTTATTAAAAGTGCTCATAAATTGATTCTTTCTACATAGAAAGTGTGTTTTTCATAACCTGACATTTCACCTCTACAACCAAATTATGGTAATTGAGGATCCTAAATCGGCGGTGATAACATTTTTTGTGACAGTGTGTGTCATGAACACGAACAAGTGTTTGTTGGAGTTGAGAAATAGAGACAGAATTGATCGGAGATGTGAACTTAACAAAAGGTTCATAGATAGAATGTAATGTAAGGGGTTGCTTGGATCTCTTACCGGTCGCAGTATTGCCTCGCCAAGCGTGGATAGGAGGCTGGCTCACTTGGCTGGACAAGCTTCTCATGTCCCATGCTAACCTGACCGAACGAGGCGAGGCAATCCTACTGGAGAAAACTAGCACGGCTAAGATGAAGATCCTAGAAAGAAGAGGACATCGTTAATAGTTCAATAAAATATTCACTACAAACCCACGTAAGAAACTATTGCCTTAGGTAGTAGTTTCTTATCAGTAGCTATGCAAACAATAGTTAGGATTATGAGTGTCATTATATTGGAATCTAAAATAGGTGACCACCCAATATCAACAGTTTGGAAAATTTTGCAAACTGGCCACTGTATTGTTCAATTATGGACTAATTAGATTCAAAAGATTTGTCTCATAAATTACAGATAAATTGTGTAATTAGTTGTTTTTTTATCTATACTCAATGCTTTATGCATGTGCCGCAAAATTCGATGTGACGGGAGAAAAATTTTGCAAAACTTTTTAGGAACTAAGACCTTGTTCAGTTGTCGAAACGAAAAGTTTTCGATCACTATAGCACTTTGGTTTGTTTGTGTCAAATATTGTCCAATATGGACTAACTAAACTAAAAAGATTCATCTCGCGATTTATAAACAAACTGTGTAATTAATTTTTTTACTATATTTAATGCTCCATGCATGTGCCGTAAGATTTGATATGACAAAAAATTTTGAATTTTTTTTTGGTTTTTAGGTGAACTATAAACAAGGCCTAGTATTTGAAACTTGGGCCTTGTTTAGTTCACCCTGAAAACCAAAAAGTTTTTAAGATTCCTCGTCACATCGAATCTTATGGCACATGCATGAAACATTAAATATAGACGAAAACAAAAACTAATTACACAATTTAGCTGTAAATCACGAGACGAATCTTTTGATCTTAGTTAGTCTATAATTAAATAATATTTGTCATAAACAAACAAAAGTGCTACAGTGCCGAAAACTTTTCACTTTTCGGAACTAAACAAGGCCTTGTTCTTTGTTGGAGGAAGATTGCGCCGTCCGTCCAGTTCCAACGGTCGAAGAAGGATTACGCGCCAACAATAATGACGTACTAATGGCTTCCCGCGGCCCGCATCGCGAGGGCAATCAAGTCAAGTGACCTCTCAACTCTCTCTCTCTCTCTCTCGGTAACAGTAGCTTTCCAATCCCAAACGGCCGCCGGCCAAAACCCCTTGGCGTCCAAGCGAAGGAAGGGGAGGGGGTTTGTTTCAAAAATTCACCGCACCAGCTTCTCCCTCCTTCGCCGGTTCGCCTGCACGCCGCCGCACGACCCCGACCCCCTGCCTCTCCCGGAAACCCCGTCTGGCCGTCGCCCCCTACACCGCCTCCTCTTCGTTCGTCGACCATCGCCCCCTGCCTCCTCTTCCTCCTCAGCGAGATCTGGGAGAGGGGCAGGCGGCGGGCAGCTACGGCCAAGATTCATTCCAGGCGGGTGGGGAGGTCGCCCGCGCCTCGCCCTCCTCGTCGGCTCGGCTCCCGAGGAGAGTAGGGAGGCACTTCCTCCTCACCGGCAGTCCGGCACGCCCGCGCCCCTTCCTCTGCTCCTCTTCGCGGCGAGTCGAGTAGAGCAGGCAGCCGAGCCGGCGCTTCCTCCTCTTCACTGGAGCCCCGAGCAAAGGACGGCCCAAGCACGAAACTTCTCTTCGCCGGAGCCTGAGCAGCAGAGACGCCGTGAGCACGAAACTTCTCTTCTCGTCTCCCCGTGATTCTTTTCTTTTGGAACCAGTTTCGGAGGTCTGAATATTTTCTTGTTTTTTCTTGTTTGTTGCCCAGCGCCAGAACCAGAATGGTGAGGGGTCTCGGCCCTCGACGCCGCTTCTCGGCGGGCCCTTATCCCGCCGCAGCCCGTGGCGATGAGAATGCGCCGCCGCCGGATGGATTCAACGCCGCGCTGTCCACATCGGGCGCCACAGGGCCCGGTGCCGCCTCCCGGCTCCCCTTCCACCCCCGCGCCATACGGCCGCCACTGGCATCGTCCTCGTCCATGTACAACCGGAAGCCCCAGTTGCCGGCGCCGACGCCCAAGAAGGTTTCTGGGGTTAGGGCTGCGGGCAACACACCGGCGCGGCAGAGTGTAGCGAGGACTTCCCTCGAGCTGACGAAGAAGCCTTCGTTCAGCTTGTTGAGGAGGTCTGTGGATGTGCTACCTTTCAAGGTCAAAGAGAGCATCTCGTTCTGGGAGGGGGAGGTGAACTACAAGGTACAGGTCAAATACATATACTGATCCCTGTCTTATTTCTTTTCTTCTTTCTAAAATTATATTGAGGTTGTCCAATGCAGTTTTCTTTTCAACTCATATATGACCTTTAACACTCTTTGAAAGACTGCACAACTTACCACACAACACCGAAGAATAGCTATATCAAAAACAGTGAAACTCATATAGGCTGTGGCTTCCATTACTATCCCTGAAAATCGCACCTCCATATTGCATCTGTTACGTTTTTTGCTATGAGAAATACGCTGACATTTTGCTATTCGATTTTATGGACAGAATTCTTTGTCCAAATATGCCCCTGTTACACCTGCAAATCTAGAAGCCTGTTCTGATGAAGGTTTCATGAGGAACACAGAAACTAAGTTAATCCTGGAGCTGGAATGGGACATACTTAAAACCATTCTCGTGGAAGAGTTGAAATCCCGTGCAGAAGTTGAGGACAGGACAGCTGCTTTAGGTGATGAGCTCAAAGAAGCAAATTTCCGTATGCTTGAAGCTTGCAGGCAGAAAGAAGCCATACAGGAGGAACTGAATGGCACAAGAGACGCTCTTGAATCTGATCTGTTTGATCTGATACAAGAATCAAAGAAGCTGAAGAAGGCTAATGACAAAAGCCTAGAGCTTCTCCAGGAGAGGGATATGGAAATCCAGAGATTAAACAGTGAGCTTGAGAAAGCAAACTTCAATAAAAAGCACCAACAAGATCATGTATCTTGCAGTTCTGCTGAGCAAGAAAAGAATGATGTCTCTAGGCAGGTTCAGGTTCAAACTAAGCTGATCACATACTTAGCAACAGAGCAGTCATCAATCCAGCTGCAGCTAGAAGCCAGTAAGAATAATGAGTTGTTGGCCAAACAAAACCTTGGTGAAATTGAGCTTTTATTGGATGAAGCAATTGAAACAATTATGCAGAAGGAGGTTCTTGCACAAAACTATGCTTCATTGTTGGAGTCACAACAAGAGCAGTCAAAGAGTTACTACGAAGGTAGGTTTAAAGAACTGGAGACAATGATGCAAGAAATGAATGATCAGGTTGCTGCATCACTTATTGCAAGGAATAAAGAGGTAACCCTTGAAAGGCTATTAGGATTACTTTATTGAAACTTTTGTCTTTTCAAATATTTGTTTGATTTCGTTGAACAACAAACAATTAAATACTGCTTATAACCTTTGTACTTATTATTATTATTATTATTTTTCAGATAAGGAAGACACATGCTGAAGAGAAGAATGAAATATTGAAACAGAATGAAGTGCTTGAGAGGTCTATTGAGGACTTGAGGGATGATATGTATTTTTTGGAAGAGGAAGTGAGCTTGCCACTGCTTTTGTTTTATTAGTGTTAACTAGTCATTTATTGCTCTTTCTCAACAATGAATTTTGCCATTTCTCCATAGGCTAAGAAATTCAAAGAAGACGCACGGCAACAAAGAAGGGAGCGAGAAAAACTAGAAATAGAGCTGCATAATCTCCGACAACAATCGCTAGTTGCGCGATCCTCTGGGAAAGCAGAGTTCTCCTTGAAAGATGGAATGACTAATCTAGCTGACTCAACCAGGTTTGCATGGTCATGAATTTTGTTAACATGCATCTATGTTTACAGACGTAAGGCAACATTTTATAACTCTCTCTCTCTCTCTCTCAGGGTCCTAAGTTATAGAAATAATGAGCTACTGTGTTCACATGTGAGTCCGAGAATATGTCGAAAGGAGGCTTCTGATAAGGAATCAGTGGTAATGACATATTTGCTAACCATCTATCAGTTAATATGCTTGTAGTTTTTTCATCATTCCAACTTCTGTTATTATTATTGGTGATAGTGGTGCTTTGCAACATGTTGATCACACGAAACTGTTTGCTACTAATTATCAAGGAGCTATAACTCCTGGATTAGTTTCACAAGACCACAACTATTTCTGCTCTCAGCTTGACATAGCTACAACATTCTGCATGGTTGTAGGCCTGTGGGCAGAAGTAATTGTAGTTCCACATAACTGATTCTTGAAATTGTGTTTCCTTGATAGTTAGGCGCAAATAATCTTCTATCATCTATGAAATCATCTTTTGCCTCATCTAATGGGCACATTGTTCATTTTGATAGCTGTTAGTTCATTGATCTCATAGATTTTTTTAATGCTGTTTATAAATAATTTACCCAAAATATCTATCTGGTATTTTTTGCGAGTGTTTTTGCTTTTTCACCCATTTCTTTGGGTGCAGGGTATATTAATATCTTACATGTTCCACTATGTGAATACTGTATGTTTCCTTTCATGCAGGTGGCTGAGCAGTTGGATGGGGAGATGGCGCAGCCGCATTTATCACATGAAGAATATCAGCCAGAGAGCTCACAGTTTGAGCATCCCAGCCCAGCTGAGCAGCCTGAGTTATACAGCAATGGCACAGACAGTGATCAGGCACCCTCAGAGTCCGAGGCAGGGGAGCAAGTGCCACCTCAAGCCTTAAAGCCAATAATAGAGGTTGTGGAGGAAAAGGAGCTGCCTCCACTTGCTCCAGTGCAGGACAGAAAGCCCTTGGATTATGCTCTGGCCCCTTCCGATGAGCTTAAGAGGCTCAGAACTATTAACCACTATGAGGGGCAGAGGACAGCGACAGACAGGAGGTTCTGGTCCATTGAGCAGCAGGACTTGTACAGCTCCATATATAAGAGTGCTAAGATATTTGAAATGAAGTGGATTGACTGGGAGCATATTCGTAGTGTAGATCAGTTTGCTGGTATCAGGGAGCGATGTGCCTTTCTGGGGCTTGAGCAGATCATGGGTTATCGCTGTGCTTGGGACACTGAGCTAATTAGACAGTTTTACTCTACGGTTCATATCAGCACGGACAAGAGCTCCATAACTTGGATGACTAATGGCAGAAAGATCACTACGAACAAGAGAGCATGGGAGGAATTGTTTGGCATTCCTTGCGGTGTTCATAGTGAGATTCACACACAGTTTTGGCTTGATGATGATGACAAAAGGATCCTGTACACTGCTGCAGATTGCACAATTGGCCAAATCAGTGGTCTCTCCCCTTTGACAATTATAGCCAAAAAGATTGTCTGGTCAACCATCTATCCCAGGTCTGGAAACAATATTGATGGACATAACTGGAACCTCTTGTATCATATTGTGAAGCAGCAACCATTTGACGTCATTGCTTTGCTCTTCGGTGAAATAGATTTGATTATTTCAGGTCGCAATGGTCTTAAGGACCTGCTGTTTTATGCGCCATATATCATGGGGATGATTATGAGCGCTTTTGAATATGACGGGTCTAGAGAATCCAGGCACAACTCATACAAGCCCAGGCCTTCCTACAACTACAAGCAAAAACGGAGGAATAGATTCAGTTGTCCCCCGACACCTGCAGTAGCTGCCCCATCTGAGTCACCACTTTCAGCATTTCAGCCAGAGATTGTGGTCGATGTTGATGCAGACAACCATCACCAGTTTGACACAGCTGGACATAAGCCCCAGGGAGATAACCGTCACACAAACAGATCTTCAGGTTGTGGAGGACACAGACTCAGGCCTATAAGGCACTCACTAGCCGATGTTTCAGCTCAGCCAGCCTTTGTGAGGCCAAGCCCGTTTGGGAGATTTCCTTGGTATCAACGGGAGAAGTGATGGTTGTAGTGTGAATAGGGCAGTTGCACTCATTTCTCAGTTATTTTGTGTATATATCTCTGACTTGGTAACCATTCAGAGCTCCAGTAATTTTCACATGCAACTCGTGATGTGAAACATTGGGGATTATGGTGTTCCTGTGATTCCGCACTTTTATATTGACTTGAGTTTCTTTCAAGTTACCCGATGCTGACTAGATAAAACAACTTCATATTTGTTGTTACTTCTGTTTCTGGTATCACTTATATAATATATAGTAAGATGAGAGGAGACCCACTTATATAATATGTTCCTGGCCTGGTTTGGCTAGGAATGGTTCCTGCGCTACTTAAAATACTAAAGAAATGACGAGCCAGGAATGGTTCCGGGGCAGGATCAGTGATAACCGAACGAGGCCTTAGGGATGAACGGCCAATGTGTTGGACGTTGACCTGCACGTATCGCTGGAGGCTCAGTGGTGCCATTGCTTCAGAACGGCGCCTGTATTTTCAGCTCTCGTCACTCCCCATTGGAAATTCATTGCTGTTTACTTCTCGGTTAACAAGAATTTGCACCAACCGAGCACATGGGGACATTTCCTCATTAGTTCTGTTTCGTCACTAGGGTGAAAATGGCATGGGTGATTGTGGTTGAGTTGTTCATTTTTTTTAAAAAAAAAAAATAGCACGGTATACCTTCTGGCTGAGAGGTCCTCATTTGACCCTGAATTCCTTATTGACTGAGTCGTCTCACCCTCTTGATTTGTCTTTTTAGTTGTCCTCACTCTTCTAAGTCGTCGCTCATCCCTTCCTCGAATTCCCGTTGAGGAATATGTATACCTGTTTGAGAAAAGCCTACCGTTTCAGCATGGGTTTCAAGTGAGAACATATACATGTCAACGACGCGTTTTACAACCTCTGAAGCACCAAAATTTCAGTAGGCGCCTAAAATGTTCCATTAGCCCAAACCCTGCAAACTCAGTTTTCCATTGACATGTCTGGAGATTGCAGGGTACACAGCTGTTGATGTGATTTCGAGGTATCTACCATCTTTTAGACCAGATTTATTCTCTTCATTTGATTTTTGCTCAGGTCATGCTCATCTGTTCCTTCTCTGGCATCAACCATTTCCTTCAGCAAGTAAATTTACATTCGTTTTGCCTCTTCTCAAGGAGGACTCTGTGTTCTCAAGATCCAATCAGTAAAAATAGATTTTTATCCTTCTGCTGTAGAGGCTTTGGTATGTATTGAAGTTGACAACGATATGTACTGAAGGTTAAACGCATGACCAGTACAAGGACATAGCTTCTTTTCTTTATTCTTCTCTGTCAGAGGCTTTGGTATATTCATAACCTTTCAATAGCTTGTTTGCATGTATATATCATATGCTCCTCGATCTCATGCACGTTTCTCACTGCTCATGTTAGAAACAAGAAGTATACAAGAGTTTGCTTGCGAAGAAATACTTCAGGGTCACAAAAGAATCCCTATTTTCCCCAGGTCAGATGCAGTGAATACTACCTCACACCAATCCATGCCATCAGATTGTTGTCGGCATGAATCATACATGATAGCAAGTTAGCATCAACAGGATAATTAAATAAATAATCCATGAAATCACTGTATTTTGTTTACTATTACTAATTAGAGACTTCTTTTGGAGCTTACACGCTAAAGCTCATGAGACACGCTAGAAAAAGAGATAAATCTTAGAAATTATTGCAAACGAATAGAAACATGCAGCTATGAGCCATGTGTTCCATAGCCATTGAATCTATTATGTATTCTATCTTAAAATTTATCCACCTCTGTCACTATGCATAATAGTCTAAAGTTAACCCCTAAATTAGGAACACGTTCCTTTGATTTACTAGTAGCAAGTTTAGTTCTAGCCACATTATATTCCTCCATAGAACAATCAAGGAGCTTCAGTTCTGTATTAGAACTCTAGACACGGAAAGGATTCTTGAATCTCAAATATTCAGTTACAATGTCAATTGCTCTTGATTGTAATTGGAAATCGACCTCTTAATTCTACTAGAAAATAACCTGTTTGATGGTTAGCCAATATTTTATTCAGTGGTAAAACTTCTTGGCAATTGAGGACTATTTGGCAAAATTTGAAATCTCTGCAAGTTATGCATCCTTAGAGTCCTCTAAAAAATTACATCATGAGAAGATTATTTAAGATGTTTCATGGGTGCAAGTACTGTATCAATTTGTTTTCTTTGAATTACTGGTCTGTAATTAACACCAACTCTTTCCTACATTATGTGCCTTCAGGTGATAATTATCAACATCTCTTCTGTATCAGATGTTAAGAAGATTTCTATAGTCGGTATTTTTACTACTGGCATAACATGGATCTGCCAGAAAATGAGCTACGAGGATACATTGAGGATAATGGCAAACCAATGTGGACAGCACATAACAATCACAACATAAGGTATTTCAAAGAAGAAGATATAAGAATGATCACTAACAACTATGAAACTCTCCTTGGGAAAGGGGCATTTGGAGAAGTTTATAAAGGGGTTCTTGATGATAACATTTCAGTTGCTGTAAAAAGGTACATCCACAATGTAAAGGAGAACTTTGCCAAAGAAATGATTGTCCATTGCCAAATCAATCACAGGAATGTAGTTAGACTCATTGGTTGCTGTATAAGTGAAAATGCACTAATGATGGTGACTGAATATATCTCCAAAGGAAACCTCAGTGATATTCTTCACTGCAGTGAAATTTCCATATCTTTAGAAACACGATTGGATATTGCTATAGGGTGTGCAGAAGCATTAAGCTATATGCATTCAGAAATGTATGGCCAAGTCATCCATGGAGACATTAAGCCGGACAACATACTTCTCGATGAAAGCCTCAATGCAAAAATATCAGACTTTGGGTTATCAAAGTTACTTTCGACGGATAATACCTTATACACCACGCATGTACTGGGGAGTATAGGGTATATGGATCCATTGTTTGCACAAAGCGGACGTCTCACCTCGAAGAGTGATGTTTATAGTTTTGGAGTTGTTCTCTTGGAACTGATTACTAGAAGAAAGGCTGTCGTTGATGGTAAAATTAGCCTTATTGAAAACTTTACTCAAGCTCTAGTAAAACGAAAGAAGATACGAGACTTGTATGATGTAAAGGTTACAAATGAGAACAATTTGAGGATTCTTGATGGAATTGGGAAACTAGCAACAAAATGCTTAGCAATGGACCTAGAGAAACGTCCAGAAATGAAAGATGTTGCAGAACGCCTTCGAATGATTAGAAAAGCTCAATATCAGTCACAAGAAAAAGTACTATTGTTTGGCTGGGTACGGAGAAGCAAACAACCACCCCAAAATATGGTTCCTGCTGACAAACACTTCCATCAAAATCAAGTTCTCAAAGCAGAGGTACAAGCACAGAAAGAAAGTGAGGTAGATAGAGATGTGTATGATGTTACAGTAGTGAGTGAAGGGAGTGAAAGACTTTACAGCTTTGGTTCATCCCAAGGGATAGAATTACAAAAGCTGTTGAAGGCATCTGCTGAGGTTCTTTGGAAAGACAAATATGCAACGACATACAAGGCTGTACTGGATGATGGTTTCACGTTAACTATAAAGAGACTGAAGAGTGTAGATTTGCCAGATGTGCCAGAGGCGGTGTTCAAGGAACGAATAGCAGCAATTGGAACAATTGAGCATGAGCTTGTAGTCCCACTACGTCAATACTACTACAGCAAGGATGAGAGGCTACTGGTGTATGATTATTTTCCCAATGGTAGCCTAGCTTCAAATCTTCATGGTAATATACTGTTCATGAGTTGGATCCACAAAAATAGGCTTTGCTTTTGATAACTACACAGTAAGTCATGTCAAGATTCATAATAAAAATCACCAAGAAAATTTGCATCAATTATTAATTTATAATGAATTTGCTTTGAGTACAAGGTTCTGTTGCAAGATATTCTATATGTAGTTTGTGCTATTCACACAGGATTAAATTTCCAGGAAAAAATGTGGCGCCTGTAGGCTGGGAGACTCGATCAGCCATTGCACTCTCTGTAGCTCGTGCTGTTGCCTACATCCACTCAATCAATGCTGCTACTGCGTCCCATGGCAACCTCAACTCCTTCAACATTCTTCTTACAGGGAGCTATGAGGCACGTGTCTCAGAACACGGCCTCAAAACTCTTGTCAGTGCCCCAACACTAGTTATCGACAACAACATTACACAAAAGGATGATGTGTACAGCTTTGGTGTCATACTGCTTGAGATGCTCACAGGCAAGTCACCAATCCTCACAGATGAGCCAGATTTGCTCGATTGGATTTTATCAATCCCCCGTGAGCATTGGGTAGCGCAAGCATTCGATAAGAAGCTCCTTACAGAAAACACTGTTGTAGAGGAGCTGGTTCAGTTTCTCAAACTTGCAATTCATTGCTGTGACAAGAACCTCACATTGAGACCAGCAATGTCAGATGTTACTCAACAGATTGAGGGAATAAAATATTTCTACAACTGGGGATACACTTCTACGAAAACGATGTTCAGAGCCGGCCCCATTTTTTTACAAGGGCCGCTCTATCAAGAATCGTCTCTACAAGTAGTTTCAGAGATGGCCCAAGATTCTCTAGAAGAAATCGATTTCTGGACTCAGTTGCCTGCTTGTAGAATCTGTTGATTTTCTAGAGATGCTTGAGAAGAGGCGTTTGGAAGACCCGCTTCTAGAGATGAATTCTGACCGTAACTACAAATGCTCTCTGTAGCAGTGATAGGCAGTTTATGGGGAGCAATGCAGGGGGAGAGGAACAAACTTTCAGCCAAGGAACATGAGAAGAAAACAAATTGTATTGTGAGTATCTTGTCAAAAAAAAAATTGTATTGTGAGTATGGACTCCTGTACAAGTATTTCTCGTTGTCTGGAAAAGATACTCACATTGCATCACTTGCGTTGTTTGTGATACCATTTGAAATCCGAAGCTCTACTTTTATTTTTGTAGCACACATGCTGTATATATATTGAGGATGCTATTTTTCTGCAATTACCGTCTGCTGTTAACGTGGACTAGGATAACTTACTGTAACTTGCCACACAGTAGACCTCCTCTTCCACGATTTTTTTAGAGTTCTTGATGGTGGTGGTTCCCCACCAGTGACTCCTCTTTAGCGCCGGTGAGCAAGAGGAGGTCTACTGTGTGGAATTTTTTTTATTATTTTTAACCCTTTTTAAAACTATTTTCAAAATTAACATTATTTTTTTTCAAACTAACCCCTTTAGCCACGCCACATGCTCCCGTGTGAGACAGAGCTGCTGTGTTTGGATCATGTTATTACTCGTAATATAGAAGCTTGATCCTTTTGTAAATATCGGTTTCTACTGCTTGGTCCACACAAAGATAGAGCTCGGATTATCGACCAGGTAACGGATTCTGCGTGTATGTAATGCACCTGATCCGTTGATCTTAATTCTTCTTTTCATTGTAATGCGAATATGAATAGCTACCTACAGTCACAACATTCATTGTTTGACGATGCTGGTACTAATATTCCTTGTACGATTGTCGATTGTGTTTACCATGAACAGCATCATTATCACGATGAATGAAGTGTGTGTTTTTAGTGCTGCTATTACACCTTTCTGTGCGTTACGCTGGGTAGCTTTGGATCACGGTCATGATCTGACGAAACCTGTACCATCTCTGAACTTTGAGCTTTGAGTTGACTCAATAGATTGCATGGCATGCATCAGCGACATAGGCCTTGTTTAGGGGGTGTTTGAGACTGCTCCACAAACTCTACTGTGGAGCAGCTCCACAAAAAACTGGAGTTTGTGGAGAATCTTTTTAGGTGCTCTCACAACTCCACTCTTTTTCCTCGAACTGAGTGCGTGGAGCTGAAACCGTTTGACTAAAAAACGTGAAGCGGAGCTTAAAAAAACGTGGAGCAGAGCAGTCCCAAACACCCCCTTAGTTCCACCTAAAATTCAAAAACTTATTAAGATTCTCTATCATATTAAATCTTGTGGCACATGCATAGAACATTAAATATAGATAAAAAACAACTAATTGCACAGTTTACTTATAATTTATAAGACAAATCTTTTAAGCCATAGTTAGTCTATGGTTACATAATAATTGTCAAATACAAACGAAAGTGGTATAGTGTCCAAATTCAAAAAAGAATTGGATCTAAACAAGTCCATAGTTTGCAGAAGCAGCCAGACATGAACAGACGGGATCGCAGCTATTGGCAGGCAATGTACCCTAGACGGTTTCAGCATGCATTCTCAGCTCCGTTGAACAGGCAGGGAGAGAAGGCGAAGCTGCAGCCGCTCGCGTTGCATTGCATTCAGGTCGCTGCTCTTCTCTTGCCTTGCTGCGTGTGATCTGGGCCAAACTGCCGACATTTTTGGGCCCAGTTGATCGCGTATCCCGTGGACCCGTGACAAACTCGGGCCGGTATTCTCAGTTGTAAGGGCCTGTTTAGATTGGGAACGAAAATTTTTTGGGTGTCACATCGGATGTGTCGGAAGGATGTCGGGAGGGGTTTTTAGAAACTAATAAAAAAACAAATTACATAGCTCGTCAGGAA
>Ga0182004_10000714_pt1 | contig 21799 bp, 18 predicted proteins | sample Sormic07211540_1_FD_120479 | JGI IMG/M metagenome (GOLD analysis project Ga0182004, IMG submission 120479) | Endophyte microbial communities from Sorghum bicolor roots, Mead, Nebraska, USA - 072115-40_1 MetaG | ecosystem: Host-associated > Plants > Roots > Unclassified | place: USA: Nebraska...
ACCAAACTGGGTAATTAGTTTTTATTTTCATCTATATTTAATACTTCATGCATACGTCTAAAGATTCGATGTGACGGGGAATCTGAAAAATTTTGCAAAATTTTTGAGGAACTAAACAAGGCCCAGAGCACGCTAGGCCCGCCCCGGGACGAAAAATTGCGGTGCAGGGCGACGTCCAGAAACTGCAGATGCCCCGCAGTACCCGCCTGCCTCCTGCCACTGCACTCTTTGCTATGGAGTGTGGAGTCCAAACCAAATGCACATCTCGCGTTAAAAAGTTAAATTTTTTAAATTTAACTAAAAATATATTAAATAATATCAATGTTTATATCTATAAATAAGTATATTCTATATTCTATCTAATAATATATATTATATATGAAAAATATTAGTATATTCCGTATGTATTTAGTTACATTTTTAAAAAAGTTTAATTCTTCGAAAAATGAGACGTGCATTCATCTGTTTGGCGGAGTGAGAGCTGCTCTCTCGTATACGTACTGGTAGCGTGGCGTCGTAGTAGTAGTACTGTACAGTACGTGCAAGCGAGCAGGAGCCCAGACGGGACAGCATTCACATGCATATGCATGTCAGCATGTGTGGCCGACAATGGGGGTGGAGCCGGTGACGGCACGTAGGTACGTGCGTGCGTTTACGCGTGCTGCATGGAACTGTGCCTGTGCGCGTGCGTACTACGTGCACGCGTACGTCGCGCAAAGTTACGTACTATGGTCAAAGTCCACACATGGCAGCGATCCAATGCATGGTTTGCCTCAAGTATACCTACACAGGTCACAAGCAGGTACACGTCGTTCTGATGCATGGCAGTACGTACGTGCGTTCCCGAATTGGGCCGCCGTGCATGCATGCGCGTGCGCTGTGCGCAACAGCACGCACTGCCGGCTCTGCTACAGTGCAAGGCCGTTGCTTGCTACTGCACACACTCTCCGATCCGTTAGGCCATGCATGGGAGCATTGCATGCATGCACACAAGCCCGCCCGCCGAGCGAGAGCATGCATTCACGGAACGCACGCGCCTGCCCCATGGACCGTCGTCAGCCCGGGCTGCATGCCCGGCGCGCGTGTGCGTATCTCGTTCATATATATATGCTCACGTCTTGTACAGTGGACTTTGTCTTCCGTGTGTCCTAGCAGAGTCGTTTTAATTTTTTGCGGATTCGAAAGTACATTATTATTGTTATTATTGGAGAGATGCGATATATTAGTACACATTTTTGTTCATTATTTTAGTATACATAACCACCAAATAAGCGTTTGTATTACTATACAAAAGAATTCTGAAAAAAGGGGCCCCGAATATTATAGATAAAAATGGAATAAAATTTATTTGTTCTGTATCTCTAACCTTCACTTAATCAATTTAACTATTAGGTTAGAAAAAATATAATTATGATAATAATAGGAATAGAGAAGATATACTCCCTCCGTGTCCGAAAAGGACACACAAATAACAACATTAACTAGAATTGGACTATTAAGTACTCCTCTATCCCTAAATGTTCGTCGCCACAACCATTTATAAAAAATATACGTGCGGCATTTTTATCTCCAAATAAATTTATTAAAAAACTAGATTCAAATATCTATCCAACAATATTAATTGTGTATCATAAATATTATTTTTTTAATATATATTTTGTCAAAAAAATTTTCTTGGGAAACGAAAATAACATACATTTAGAGACGGAGGGAGTAGCTAATAGAGAAAGTACAATGTGGGGGTATAAAAAGGCTAAGGGTGTCGGACCCTTCTCAGCCCCCTCTCCGTTCCCTCTTTTCCTAATTGCCCGCTAGAGCCACTGCCTAACACTAATCTCTTGATGTATTCTCCTTCAAGTCTGTTCCTCTCTCCTACCATCGCTACCTCCTTGTTCGGCTCTAGTGGCTCAATATCACCCACGTGATGATCATTTTCATGCTAACCGAGCTATCATCCGATGCTCTTTCTTCTTACCCCTATCCACACACATTCGTCCTCCCCCCTTGCGCGTGTCTCGGGGTGTTCAAAGGTTATTAATATAAAACTTATTGGGTGTTCCTAGCTAGAGTTGCTACGTAGTTAAATATAAAGCAGAAGTATAGTGAAAAATAATGTATATAGAGAAGTGTATAAACATCTTATAATTTGGATTTGAGAGAGTAGTAGCAAAATTTACTCCCTCTTTAGTTCAAATTATGCTAATCTAGTCAGGCTTGTGTGGCTGTTAGATTCACTAACTATGTTTTTTAGCAAAAGATCGGAGTAACTACCTTTTTTAAGGAATCGGGTTATATTTCACATGTGATAGAGTATTACATTGGCTTACTTACAAAGACACCCTTGAGAAAAGCAAAAAATGCATTCAAGTCCTTACAAGGATCTCATTATTGTCTTCTTCATCAGCAATCGGATGAGCAACACGACAGACCAAGACCACCACTGCACAAAGAAGAAGAGGAACTCGTTAAGCTTGTAGGTTGAAACTGACACTCTTATAAACGAAGAAACAATTAATGTAGTTCTTGAACGGCACAACAAAACAGCATATCAAAACTCGATATGCACTTGAAACGTTGAACGAACAGGCCTTTCAACGCCGATGGTGATGGGATCTGACACCTCAAGAGTCGCAGGCATCTTCGACCCATCTGACGAGCAAATAAACCGAAAAGGAGATAGAACCACCGAAGCGGTAACAACAACACCAATCTGATTCCTCATATACTCCCCTCTGTATCTATTTTACTTGACGTTTGCCGCATAGTCAATTACAGACGCGACTGCCCCTGCCCATTGCCTCCCGTTGCAGGGCCAAAACATGCATGCGCACAACAATAAAAAAATACCATAGCTAAGAGGAGTCGAACCGGCAACCAGTAGCCTTAGAGCACAAAGGCCTCACCAATTGAGTTATATCAAATTGTTGTATAGGAAACACCCACAACGCTATTTAATAGGTGTAAAGTAGAAAAACTAACATATAATTAATCATTTCTTGATTAACACAATATTGTTCTACACGTCAACTAATTCGGATATGGAGAAAGTAAGTATTAGACATATCTCACAGGACAGCCACCAGAGATAGTTCTGCTAGAGCAGATGTCATCCGAGATCACCTGAGGGAGAAGAGGATGGACATCTGAGTAGAATGTTAATTATCGGACAACCACTAAAACCTAAAATACTACTACCGTATTAGCTAATCTGCACCAATATATAGCCGCCGTCGAGGACCAAGGCACACCTCTCCTGCGACGTCGGAGGGACGCCGAAGGAGCAGGGGGCCGGCCAGCTCAACGGCGGATCGAGAATCGCATGGAAATAGCCTTGTGCCCTTACTGTAGCGTGGGGAACGAACGAGACTCTGGAGGCTTGACATGCCTGCGTCTTGTACTAGAATAGAGGCCCAAAATCGACGCCTAGGCTACACCCCTCCGTACAGCCCAAAACTAAAGCCCAGCGGAATACCGTGCATAGCCGAGAAGCAGCAAAGACGCACAGGCCGGGCAGCAGTGGGCAGCGGCACAGGCCGGCAGAGGCCGCAGCAACGTGGGCTAAACAATGCGGCCCATAAGCCCAGCGCAATATTTTTCTTCGTCAATCATTGCTGGCTCACGTCCAAGACCCATCTGAAATAGAGCACATTAATGACGTGGAGGCCTGACGCCTCCTCGCATGGCGTTACCTTGAGACCACTAACTTTTACTCAATTCATCTCATGATGTTTGATTTTTTTACACCAAATTTGATCATTGGATTTATTTAAAAATTTGCATAACTTCTTTTATCGTAACCTTGTTTATTAATAAAAGTTTTTCAAAAATAACTTAATTCGACTATGTTTGTATAAACTTTTTTTAATAAGATGAGTGATCAAACTTAGAATAAAAAAAGTTAAACTTTTATAATTTAAGACAGAGGAAGTAGTCATCAAACAAAAAGGGTGATGTTTATTTCTGTATAACTAGATATGTGTAATACATTCCTTTTGTGATAATTTAAAAGTTATATATGTCTATTTATTGTAATTACAAAAAAAATTATTGTATCTATCTTTCTGCTGCAAACAAATATATACGCGGTACACTCTTAGATTCCAAACTAGTGTAGGATTTTTAAGGAAAAAACAAATGTTTTTGTATATTTTATTTATGATATATATAGATTTTCTAGTAACTTAGTCTTTAATTTTCAGTAACACCCGAATCTTCGTAGAAAGTTTTAAAGTTATATCATTTCGAAAAATGTGTTGGAGGCTCTGCCCATAAATCGTACTGCAAGAATACGGTGGGATGTGGAGATAAAAGTTGTGTGGCTTCCACTTCATTCTCACTTCCGTGGGCCTAGTGCGACATTGCCCTGACAACATTGGCAAAGGTGGCGCGCTCTTGGCGGCACCATCATCGCCCGACGTGGAGCCGCCGCGGGTTAGGTTGGACACGGAGGCGCGCGTGGTCCCACAGGGCATAGGCGAAAGCGGGGCCGAGCTTGCGCCATCCCTGACACGGATGCAGCCATGCAGGTGTGAGCGCAGTCGAGCTAGGGAGGTGAGGCGGAGGGCTGCACTGCGTCTGAATAGGAGGAGATGAGCCCGTGGAGGCTTGTGGTTGCAAGACTTTATCACAGAGTTCAAGACAATTAATTACATATTATTTATGGTATTTTGCTGATGTGACAACATATTTATTGAAGAAAGAGGTAAAAAAATAAGACTCTAAGTCTCCACATTGTTCGAGGCAATAAATAACTTTAGACTCTATGATAGAGTCTGCATTGTGAGTGCACTGAGGTGTAGAGAGAAAAAGAAAACGGTAAAATACGTGAGCAAAATCAAGGAGGAAAAGAAAAAAAAGAAGGATATTATCCATATTTTACTGTTTCCGATCACCAAGAAAAGTTTTTTACCAAACTTTTTTTGACCAGAGAAACTAGAGTTAAAAAAAATTATTTCATGTTAAACTTGTTTTAACCGGAGCTAGAGCTTTATCAAAAAAGCTCGTAAATCCTTATTTGAAAGAGGTCTATCAAACGAGCCCGTACATCCATCAGGCAAGGTAACAGGATGGAATGGATGCCAGAATAAGGAGCTACGTGGCGACAGTCCCAATTCCCCAGCAGCAGGCAGCTCCATCTGCTCCGTGTTGTTCCCACCCCATTCACCGCTGTCGCTTCGCCGCAGGCAGCCCAGCTGCCCAGCAGCGCAATCACAGCTAGCATGCATCAACACACGCAAGCACACGGCTGCACGGATGCGGCAGCACAGCAGCGCGCGCGCTCCACATCACCTTCCCCTCGCCACGTACGCGCCCCCGGCCTCCACCTGGCGGCGCGCATGGCTGCGGCCCTCGCCACGCCGCCTCTTCATATACGCCGCAGCCCGCCTCGAACCCTCGCATCGAACGCACGCCCGCACTCGCACACCACAATGCCACACACGGGCGCCATGAAGACGAAGGTCCTGGTGCTCCTGCTCCTGCTCTCCGTGTGCTCCTCGCTGGCGCTCGAATGGCAAACGGACACGGGCTCCGGCTCCGGCTCCGGCTCCGGCCGGCCGTACCACTTCGGCGAGGAGAGCTTCCGGCACTGGACGCGGTCGCGGCAGGGGCGGTTCCGGGTGCTGGAGCAGTTCACCCACGAGCTGCTGGAGGACGCCGTGGGCAACTACCGCGTCGCCGAGCTGGAGGCCGCGCCGCGCGCGTTCCTGCAGCCCAGCCACTACGACGCCGACGAGGTGATGTTCGTCAAGGAAGGCGAGGGCGTCGTCGTGCTGCTCCGCGGCGAGAGGAAGGAGTCGTTCTGCGTCAGGGAGGGCGACGTCTTGGTCATCCCCGCCGGCGCCGTCGTGTACTCGGCCAACACGCACCACTCCGAGTGGTTCCGCGTCGTCATGCTCCTCAGCCCCGTCTCCACATCTGGACACTTCGAGGTTTCATTTGCTTATATATATATATATAGCTTCTCGTACGTGTTTTAATCTGGCATGCAAATAGATCGCTGGAGCTCATGGAAGTTTCTTCGTTCGTGGTCATGCTCATGCTCATCATCTCATCGGCAGGAGTTCTACCCCATCGGAGGCGAGAGCCCGGAGTCGTTCCTCAGCGTCTTCAGCGACGACGTTATCCAGGCGTCGTTCAACGTATATAATATGCCGGGCTTCTTCTTCTCTAAATCGATTTTTCTCTAGCTAGCAAACTAATAACCAGATCTGAAACATGCATGTGTCTAGACTCGCCGGGAAGAGTGGGAGAAAGTGTTCGAGAAGCAGAGCAAGGGCGAGATCACGACGGCGTCCGAGGAGCAGATCCGGGAGCTGAGCAGGTCGTGCTCACGCGGCGGAGGCCGCAGCAGCCGCGAGGAGGGTGGCGACACGGGTTCTCGTTCTTCTTCCAAGTGGGAGATCAAGCCGTCCAGCCTCACGGGCAAGAGGCCGACCCACTCCAACAGCCACGGCAAGCACTACGAGATCACCGGCGACGAGTGCCCGCACCTCCGTGTGCTCGACATGAAAGTTGGCCTGGCAAACATCTCCCGTGTAAGCTAGCTCGCATCTTTTTCAGAATTTCTGCCGAAACTAAACGAAACAGCAACTGATTTGCTTTCTGATATATACTGGCATGCGTCATGCGTGCGTGCAGGGCTCTATGATGGCGCTGAGCTACAGCACCCGTGCCCACAAGATAGCCATCGTCGTGGACGGCGGCGAAGGCTACTTCGAGATGGCGTGCCCGCACGTCTCCGGCGGCCGGTCGTCGTCGCAGCGCCGGGAGCGGGAGCACGGCAGGAGGGAGTGGGGCGGCAGAGAGGAAGAGGAGGAGGAAGGTGGCCGCGGGCACAAGTCAAGAAGCTACAGGCAGGTGAAGTCCCGCGTCAGAGAGGGCTCCGTCATCGTGATCCCGGCGGGGCACCCGACCGCGCTGGTCGCCGGCGAGAACAGCAACCTCGCCGTCCTCTGCTTCGAAGTGAACGCCAACTTCGACGAGAAGGTGTTCCTGGCTGGCAGGAACAGCGCGCTGAAGCAGATGGATGGGCCGGCGAAGCTGCTGGCGTTCGGGGCGGACGAGGAGGAGGTGGTGGACCGTGTCATCGGAGCGCAGAAGGATGCCGTCTTCCTGCGCGGGCCCCAGAGCCGCAGGGTCTCGTCGGCGTAACTGTATGCACGCGATGTAGTTAGCGGCCGCTCGTCGGCGTCGACGGTCGTGGCCACCCCGGTGGTCTGGTGAGGTTAGAGTCGAATAAAGTAGCTGGCTCGCCGGCGTCGCCTCGTGTATGTACGTCTCCAGCGGAGGGTGACGCTCGGGCCCTGTGTGCGCGCGGCGGCGCAGGCATGTCTGTACGGGAAGTCGGGAATATGTAATCGTCTATCTACCTACCTATGCTGCTATGCAGGTGAAATAATGTTGTTTGAGACATGCTATCTGCTCTTGGAAAATGCAGAGGCACTCGAGGTTCTGAAACCCTGCAAACACCCCGCGAAGAATAGGATTATCTCTGGTTTTTTTCAGAAAATATCGTTTTGGACATCGATATGATTTTTAAAAAATAACTTTAACCTAATTAAAAATTAAAATGTTGATTTAAGATAATTTTAAAATAATATTCTTTAGGAATCTCGAGGGAGTACAATTTAACAATGGTCTTTAAAATAGTTTAGAGGTGTCAACTATGGACCAAAAGTGTCCACTGACCTATTCGGTAAGGGTTTTGGTAGTTCTGGCTGCCCCTAACTAGCAGTAATGTAGCTTAGGTCTTGTTTAGTCTATCTTAAAAACTATTTTTTTTAAGATTTCATTTCTTATTACATCGAATCTTACTCTTACTCCATACATACGAAGCATTAAATACAGATAAAAACAAAAATTAATTGTACAATTTACTTATTGCGAGATGAACTTTTAAATCTAATTATTAATAATATTTACCAAATAAAAATAAAAATATTATAGTGTTAAAATAAAAAAAAATTAAAAACTTTTTAATCTAAACAAGGCCTTGCTCCGGCTTCGGCTCCTCCTGGTTAGTTCACTTGCACTTTAAAAAACAAGTGCTGATAATTATATATTAAAAAATTATTTCTTTCGCATAGTCTCAAATGAAGATAATTTTTATATAAAAATTATAAATATCACTTTTGAGTTTTTTTTAAGATCATTAAAATACTCAAAAAAATAATATAAAGTTTCAGCCGTAAATTAATCACATACCAAGATTTATCGCGTTAGAAAATCTTTCTTGTATGGTCTCAAATAAAAATATTTTATATAGAATTTTAGCTTTGAGATATACAACTTTCTAGTTTTAAATTTTATCATTTAAGGTCGTTATTCGTTAAGACCTATGATACTAATATAAAGTTTTCCCTTTGAACTCCAAAATGTTGGGGGTGAACCACTTGAATGACGTTTGGGCATGTGACTCCACCAAGTTCATAGCTGTCTGAGGTCCTGCATGACTTCACTATTTCTTGTCAAGGCACGTAGACAAGATTGAGCATAGTTGGAAGTCGAAGATGGAGAAAACACTTGAATTAAGGTTAAATCAAGGGTATATAATAAGTTACAATCCATGTCAAGAAAGATACACATGGACGATCAAGGTTTTGCCAAAAGTTATAATCAGGACATCCAAAAACGGTGATATGTTGGTCAAGTTCATGTTTGGGCTTTGAGCTTGTCAGATTATCTTACCAACGCGTTGAGAGGGAGGGAAACGTGAGAGAGGATAGGGATGCGAGAGGGTATGCATCAGGGGAGAAGATCTAAAAGTACTATTACATTACACTCTTAAAATTTAATTAGAACCAGTTTCTGACCCATATATTTTTTGTTCAGGCCAACATTTTAAGTTCCTTTATTTATATATTGATTCTTCTTATTTTTTTGACCATTAGATCTGTTTAAATAGATGACTTTTTTTTGCAAGCACTGTAAAATCCTCAAAACGAACAATTTTCTTTCTTCTTTTGACAACCAAATACAAACAATAATACAAATGCGACGCCCAATTCTCTATACTTGACAATGCTCAACCAATACGGTACAGTGACACAACACATCCTGAATGTCTGAATCCCCAAACGCCATCGGCAACAGAACTAAATGAGCCAAGATTGTCACACGGCCGAGATGGCATAGACGGCGACAGCCGCGAATGCTAGCACCAGGCTCACCGTCCCCCGGATGGACGCACCGCCGGACATAAGGTACGGCGCCGTCGGCGTCGTCTTCGATCCAGTGCCGGTTCCTGCATCAGTCCCTGTCATGTGTAAGAAATAAAGAAGAAGCCGTGGACAGCTGAACCGATGAGTGACGGTTGTTTGTCGCCTTACCTGCGGTTGCTGGTACGCCGGACGACGGCGTGGTCGGCGTCGCTGCGCCCGGAGCGCTGCCGCCGCCAGCAGCTGCCAAAGCAACAAATGCGGTCAATTAGCACCGCTTCAACAATAGGAGTATGCAAGAATCATGTCGTTCGGCACCGCCAGCAGCTCTGCTCTGCGGCGGCGGGATTCGGTGGGGGTGGAGCACTTACAGTTGCACTTGCTCGCCGGCGGGGTCTTGACGTTGCACGCCTGGGGGAGCGCCAGCGCGCGCGTCTTGTCGATGGTGACGCCGCCGAGGGACGAGGAGTCGCCGCTGAGCGCGGCGCAGAGGCACTGCGGGTTGGTCTGCACGACGCTGGCGAGCTGCGAGCAGCACGAGGACGGCGGCGCCGACACGTTGCCGCTGATGTAGTTGAGGCACGGGTACAGGCTGATGAGCGTGGTCGTGCACCCGGACGACTGCGCCGACGCCGAGGCCACCAGCGCCGCCACCACGGCGGCCGCCAGGAGCCATGCCACGGCCGACGCGCCTGCTCTTGATGCTGCTCCTGCCGCCATTTCTATCCTAGCTTCGGTAATGCGAGCTTTGAGGTCTTGGATTGGATGCTGAATTGCCGGTTTGTGTTGTTTGTATTTGGGTGCTTGAGTTGTGTTGTTTTGGATTTGTGTTGATGAGGATTTTATAGGACTGGTTCGTTTGGGAAGTTGGATGAGTTGGTTAACTTTGGTGATCTGCCGCTTCCTAATCTGTCAGGAAATCATCTTTTTTCGCGTCGATTCGTGCAGGAGTGGTTACGGAATTGGCAGCACCTAATTCGGGGAATCTGCTGAAAAATTGGTGCTTTGAATTTGAACCTGGCGCTGGCCCTTGACGTGTTAGGTGCTGCAAAGTGCAAACAACGGTAGAAGCAACAATTTTGGTCACTGTGAGCACGACGGGTGACCAGCATTTTGTAAAAAGAACCGTTTTAAATTTTCAGATCGGATCTTACTACTTCCGCTGAAGATAGAAATAAATCATGAGATTTATATTTGATTAAATTTGTAAGGCGGGGGTGCACGTGTACATCACAAAGATCAAACTATTTAACATTTAAATCCCGAGTTGTGTTCAAGCTGCACTTAAAGTAATTGCAAGTATAGAACTGTCTGTAAATATGGGAACGTCCAAATGTGCACTATTAGTCCTCCCTCCAAGACTCGGGTCCTCTCTACTATAGTTGGTAAGCGAGAGGTGACGTTCTACTGGATTATGTGTTCGTTTGTTCTAGGGGGCTGCTAACACTGACGTCTACCATCATTTGTTGTTGTTCAACTACCCTGATGGCTTTACCAAATCGTTACCACTTCATTGTCTTGTTGTTTCCTCTCAGCTAACTGCATGTGTATCGTAGTACTACACTGCAATCTCCCATGACAAACCTAATAACACGTATTTGCTATCATAGATATTAATAATTTTTAACAAACTTAATTAAATTAAAAATAATTTCGACTCGGCACTATGCTAGAATTGTAATTTTTCTAGACGAAGAGAGTATATGATAATATTAAGCTTGAAGCGTCTGCCTCAGTTGTTGTTCAAGCATCTTATCGTAAAACTTTTGGTGTATGTCACGGGCAGTAAAATGAGCTACGAGAATGTCATTCCCTTCGGTGACAAGAACATGTACAATATTTGGTTAAAATTCTAAATGTTACAAAACATTATTAGTGACTTTACAATATTTAGCTCAAAAACATGTTTATGTGTATTAGTCTGTATTCAAGAGGTGGTGAGGTAGTATCATAGGCTGAAAGATGGGCAGGCCAATGGCTTAGACCCTATTTGGATGTTGTACTTTTTGCAAAGAAAAAACATGGTATTAAGAAACTTTAGTTTTAGAATAAGGGAGGTGCAAAAATCAAAGGTTAGAAAAGAGTTTTAGAGTGGAGAATCTGAACTAAAAACTATAGTTTAGCAATAATATGGTTTACAAAACTCGAAAGGTCATTACATCCAAATAGCTTATAGATTTCAAAACGAAGTATTTTACAAAATCATGGTAGTTTTCTTACAAAATATTTTGCATCCAAAAATACCTTAGGGACAGCGAAAATCAAAATTTCATAATTGCCCTTGTGGGAGACGAATATGTGCGAGAAGGCAAGGGCGAGCAAGAGAGCATAGAGCAAGAACCCGTATGGTAGAGATTACGGGACAATTTTCTGAAGCCATTTTTCAGCTTAAACTACCTAACAACTTAACAAGTGTGGGATAAACAACTTCACACATGAATCTTCTAAAAAATCGCTCTCACAGGCCGAGGACCGCTAGTGAAGCTGAAAATAGTAGCTTCATTGAGCTTCTTGTGGTACTAGTGAGCCCAACGTGACCATGGGCACATTTGCCCCTAGGCCAGCGTGGGGAGGGCGATGTCGCCATCGACGTATGAGTGTGTGGAGTAGTGTCATCGGGCCACACAGATGAGCATGAGCGCCGAGTCATCGGAGCATGGTTGCAAGTAAGGGGCGCTCGCCTGACTGCACAAAGGGGTGTCCATAAGTAGATATGGAAGAAGAAATATAAGAGGAGAGAACAAAAAAAGATAAGTATTATGAATATTTAAAAAATCTATTATAAAGAGTTGTTTTGTTAATGGGTCATCAAAACAGTTTTAGCTCCACCGATAAAGGCGTAGAGCTATTCTTGAGTTGTATTGAATGGGTCCTAAATAAAAAGGAGAAATCAGGCGGAAGAGTGGAAGAAGATCATGCCTGCTCTGGCTGGATCGATATGTCCGTTCTAAGGCATAACATTGACTAAGTATTTCGTTTTGATTTCTCATTGTGCTATTTATGATATACTGTACAAAATTATGATCACAAGCCAACTCAAATCCCGGAAATACTAATACCCTTGTAACAGTTCCTTCTCAAACCACACAACACAACGCATGCGGCAGCATGCATCCTACACAACACCACATCCCAATCAGACGAAAATGGTCGCCACTATCGACAGTACAATGGTGACAGCCGCCACGGACGCGTGAGAACTCCTAACTGACGAGCTGGGCAGCACCACTGGCCTCTGGGAGAAGGGCGGCGAGTCCACCGCCGGAGACGTCGCCGTAGGATCCACCGGAGAGTCTGACGATTCCGGTGGAATCGGTGCTGCAAATGTGTCGATTACGTTTGTCAGTAGATTCAGTTTCAGATAAGAAACCTGACGTGACATGAGCAGAGAAGGCCAGGTCCTTACGCAGTGGAGGCAGCGCGGGAGCGAACGCGACAGGTCCTGGAGCTGGGATTTGCGTCGCCGTGTCTGCAAAAAATTACCAAGACGGAACGACAGTTTTCAGCGGTTAATCTTCGTCATTAACGGAGACGGGGTATATAAATAAAGTTTGCGGCGGCGAGCCGGCGACCGACCAACCTCGGCACTGGAGCGGGACGGAGGTGGAGCTGCAGAGCTTGGGGAGGGAGATGGCGAGCGTGCGGTTGATGGGGAGGCTGAAGGGCACGTTGCCGGTGAGGATGAGGCAGGCGCAGTCGGCGCCCGTGCGCACCATCTCAGCCAGCGAGCCGCAGCACTGCTGCGTCGGCGAGCCGCCGCCGTTGGTGCTCCCCGTCACGAAGTTGAGGCACGGCGTGAACGTCGTTATCAGCGACGCCGTGCACGACGTCGCAATCTGCCCCGTCGCCGGCGCGGCGGCCAGAAGCAGAAGCAGCAGCAGCACCGCGGTCACCGCCGGCGGCGGCTGCATCCTGTCACGCCGGCTCATCATCCGGCACGCACCACGGACGCCCTCTGGAGTCAGGAGCGTGAGAAAAAGTGACGCGAGGTTTTTGGAGGGAAACTTTTTTTGAGGCAGCAAAGCAAATCAAACTGCAAGCACTGTGCTCTCGCGGTGTATATATATCGGACAGTGTTTGAAGTGTTAGCTGAAGATTGGGTCAAGTTGGTTGCGCGAAACTGAGCTAAAATGCTGACCCATGCCAGTTGCTCGTGATCAAAATTAATCTGTTCTATTAGGTGAGGTAGGAATGGTTCGTGACCTGACCAACAAACAAAGAGCAGTACGCAACTACGCTGTGCTACCTGCGGAGTTTCTACAAACCAAGTAAGTTTATAAATAAAAACATTTATTAAAACATGAAAAGGTTTTGGCGAGAAGTTGAACAAACACAGGACACACAAAAGCCCAGAAAGCTCGATCGGGTGGCGGTGCTTCCTAACCGGCTTACGTGCAGCTAATAAAATTTCGACGCAAATAATAATGCAAATCAAACCAATCAAGATGCAATAAGAGAAACACGCATAAGCGGTGATGCAAATCAAAACAATCATGTACAAATCTAATTGTAGCGAGTGATTTTTTTCCTTTTATCTTTTAGAGAAAAGAGAAGAAAACAAAGCTTGTTAGCCTCGAAAACTACTTTCATGTCAAACCAAGCGCACGTTGAACAGATCAATTGCAGCCCACAGTCTAAACATTCCCTGTCGGCCCAATACCTGAGGCCCATGTACGTATTTATGTCTTAGGAGCCCACGAGAAGTCGAGAACTCAGCGGGATAGCGCGTTGGTTCGGTTTGGTCTGAGAGTTTAGCACCACCTCGCCAGCGGAAGGCAGACGCGCCGCGAGCTGCAGCTATAAGACGAGCGCCCCGTGCCCCGTTGCTCCATACTTACCTGGACGAGGTCGACGGGTGATCATGAAAGCCCGTGGCCTAGGTCAGTGGCCTGCATTGCACTTTGGCAGGCGCGCTGGCTTACCATCTCCCCAAGCGGGAGAGTGGACGTCATAATTTGTGGTAGAGGGGGTACGCGTTCGCGCGGCCCCTGCCAAATCTAAATTATTAAAATTTGGACTTATGCTATGGTCTCTATTAACAGTATAGAGCATGCGGGATTTTCCCTTGTAGGTCCCTGCCACTCAGAGCACTCTTGCTTTGTGATCAGAGTTGTGACCCGCTTTAGGCCTTGTTTAGATACATCCAAAAATCTAAAACTTTACAAGATTTTCAGTCACATCGAATCTTGAGTATTAAATATAGATAAAAAGAATAACTAATTGTGCAGTTTACTTGTAAATCACGAACGAATCTTTTAAGTCTAGTTACTTCATAATTAGACAATGTTTGTCAAATAAAAACGAAAATGCTACAGTGTCAAAATCCAAAAACTTTTTGCATCTAAACAAGACCTTAGCAAGTGACCTGTCGTAACTTTTTGCATCTAAACAAGACCTTAGCAAGTGACCTGTCGTCGTCAGTAGACGTGCTAGATTTGCGTTACCAATTTTATTTTATTTTTTTGCCCGCTTCTGCTCATCAGTCAACGTGCAAATTTTGTGTTACAATAGTTTTTTTTTACGACATCATCTTTTTTTTTGAAAGATTGTTTGACGCCAACCATCAGATATCAGATATACAAATAAAATGCACTGTTTCATGAAACTTTAGAGCAAAAAAGCGGAAATACAGACCAAAAAGATGCTTAAGTTTTCCTCCTTCAAAAATATGTACTTATCGACATTAACATTTAATAACACATAAAACTATAAAACACATGATACTCTATTGTGTCCATCTGACCATGTGGCATGTAAACCTTTAGATCTTATTCAGTGACACAGCGTAATTTTCCTTCAATATGGAACGTACAATACCGATCCAAATGGGGCTAATGTTAACGCATGTCATTCCATGTCTTTATTGTCCAGGTACTTGTGGATCAATAGGGGCGAGCCAGGATTCAGATATGGGGAAAGTGTTGACAAAACCTTTTTATGGTACAAATGTCAAATGTTAATCAGGTAAAAAAGATGTTGATCTTAATGTTGGCTTAAAGAAGCTATAAATCATCTTTAGTATCTTTCTTTTTCTTAGATAAAAGAGGATATTGTTCATAAAATCAACGGTTCAAATCATATTGATTGTATCTACTGGAATTATAGAATCATGAGATATAATTAACTTGAGAAAAACACAACAGAAAGATTATTTTATTTCTAATTGGACCTTTATTACCTTAGTTGAAGAGATTTTTTTCTCTCTGTAATCTCTAGAATTAGGACAATAATGTCAGGTAGGAATGGATGGAGAGCAATGTGAAACAACAATACAATTGCTTATTTCGACTGTGTAGTTTCTGCTTGTAGACGTGCGCTAAGATTTGGGGAGAAGTTGACCAAACACAACAACCAAAAAGGTCTAACCTGCTCAACTGCCCTGGCACGACAACAGGGCACCCAATTCAACAAGTTTCGACCTGCCAAGAACAGGATCGTCACTAGTACAAATCATAATAGCCACAAAACCACTTTCGATGTGAAGACACGCTCCCACCAGTCGTCAGTCGAAATCGAAGCCAGAGACAATGGTGGCAGCTTATCATCACGTGGCCACGCGCTGCCTTGCCCTGCCCCTGGCCTTCATGGCGGCCGGGGTCCTGGCGTGGCAGTGCGCGGCGCAGTCCGGCCCGGGCTGCATGCCGGAGCTCGTCAGCCTGAACCCGTGCATGGACTACATGTCCGGCAACGAGACAGCGCCAGACGGGCCGTGCTGCTCGGCCGTGTCGGGCATGCTGCGCTCCAGCCCGGGCTGCCTCTGCATGGTGGTCGGCGGCACGGCCGCGTCGCTCGGCGTCGCCGTCGACGCCGACCGCGCGCTCCGGCTGCCCGCGGCGTGCAAGGTCCAGGCCCCGCCTGCCAGCCAGTGCAACGGTAAGCGGGCCTGACAATCGAGACTTTGAGATAACCCGATCTTGGTAGTTTGGCACGGGCACGGCGGAGAATTGAGAATGGAGAACTAAAAATGTTGCGCGCTTTTGCAGCCGTGGGAGTTCCAGTGCCGTCTCCGGCGGCGGGGACGGCGTCGCCCGGGGATCCGGCGGCGGCGACGCCGTCGGACGCCAACGTCACGCCTGCAGGTACAGCACTAGGCGTACATAGTTCATGCTGTCTTGACACTGAAGACTTGAGCTCTGAATTTGTGACACTGCAGGGTCTGGATCGAAGGCTACACCGGCGTCCACCCTTCCATACTCTGACGGAAACGATAGCAAACCAGGAACGTTCTTCGTCTTCGCCGTCGTTGCACTGGCGCTGCTCCATCGTTTCTAAGATGCGACAGCTTCTTGTGTTTATCATGGACGGTCAACTTGTACAGTTGGGGATGTTTGCCTTGCCCAGAGGGACAGAACACTGTCTGTGTTGATGTGCACTTGGGCATTTTCAGTTAGCGATCACTCTAGCTTTTTGTTCACACGTTAAAGCTCGATGGAGGACGTGATTTGTAGTGTCTCAGGAATGATGTCATGGTTATGATGTGTTTGGCGGCTAATCGAACAGGTCAATCGGATTTACGTATTTCCGAGAAGTAAAGAAGTCACAGTCAAGTTGACCGTTTGACTTGCCTGTATCTGTATGCAGCCACGAGCCTCACCTCACACCTTCCTTCTCCCAGCTTCCTCGTTCCTTCCCACAAGAAGGCGATAGGCTCATACCACACGTGCGACACCAATTTGCATAAGCTAATCTAATCTACACCAAGCTTGCCGGTCAAGATTCTCCTTCTCTCTGGTCAAAGACAGACGAAGTTTCATCCACTGGAACTGAAAGTATATGAACAGAGGCGAGTAGTTGCACTGCCGCATCGAGAAATCAGCAGACCTCAAGAAAATAGCTCAGCAATGGACGCCACGGCGACGCCAACAACCCAAGAAGTCACCGGCACGGCGAAGGTAACCGTGGCCGAGGTGACGCTCCGGAAGTTCGAGCTGTCCGACGTGGACGCCATGATGGCGTGGGCGTCGGACCCGCAGGTGGCCGCCCCGTGCCGGTGGGACGCCTACGAGTCGACGGAGCCGCTGCTGGCCTTCATTCGCGACACCGTGCTCCCGCACCCGTGGTTCCGCGCCATCTGCCTCGAGTCCGGCTCCGGCCGCCCCGTCGGCGCGGTGTCCGTGTCGCCGACGGGGGACCCGTGCCGCGCCGAGCTGGGCTACGTGCTGGCGCGCGCGCACTGGGGCCGGGGCGTCGCCACGGCCGCCGTGAAGCGCGCGGTGGCCACGGTGTTCGCCGAGGTGCAGGGACTGGAGCGCGTGGAGGCGCTCGTCGACGTCGCCAACCCGGCGTCGCAGCGCGTGCTGGAGAAGGCCGGGTTCCGCCGCGAGGGCGTGCTGCGGCGGCACTACTGGCACAAGGGACGCGCCAGGGACATGGTCATGTACAGCTTCCTCTCCGACGACACCCTCCCCGAGTGATCCCCTTCGCCCTTTGGCGGGCGAATCGTCCTTGCATGCATCATCTCGATCAGCTCAGCTGCAAATCTCTTTCGCAATCCTTGTTACTACATACGGAAAAAATATGTATCGATGCAATCATGTAAAAGTGGACCGTGCTATCATGTGTTTTGGCTATGTTTGGGACCAAAGATTCGAAGAGTTAGCTGTTTGGTATCACACGTGGTGCTCTGCATCTGCTGCTCCGAGAACACCTGCTTCGCCGCTTGGCGAGTAGCGACACGAGGAAAGCCTTTCGACGCCACGTACGTGTCGATGAGCGTGATGCCATCCCAAATGCGATAGGTGGAAGGGATTGTCCAGAGAACAAACTCTGATCAATCGAACACGTCACTCTGTTCCTAATTCAGATAAACTAAGTGCTGGTGTGGAGCCTACACACTCATGCGATAGTGTGGCTGAAAGAATGAAAGCAGAGACAGGACGCAGAAGCCTCCACTAGTGAGTAGTGACTGAGCATCACCAGTCACCACCAAGCAAAAGCAACGCGCCGGACCGGAGGCTCAGAGATGGAGCAAGAAGCGGCTGCACAACAGGGGTCCGTGGCCGCGGTGACGCTCCGACGGTTCGAGCTCGCCGACGTCGACGCGATGATGGAGTGGGCGTCGGACCACGAGGTCACGGCGTTCATGACGTGGGACGCCTACACGTCCCGGGAGGCTCTCCTCGCGTTCCTGCGCGATGCCGTGCTGCCACACCCGTGGTTCCGCGCCGTCTGCCTCGGCGCCGTCGGCGGCGAGGGACACGGACCACCCCGCGCCGTGGGCGCGGTGTCCGTGACGCCCACCGACGACGCGTGCCGCGCCGAGCTGTGCGTCGTGCTGGCGCGCGCGCACTGGGGGAAGGGCGTGGCCACGGCGGCGGTGAAGCGCGCGGTCGCCGCGGCGTTCGGCGAGCTCCGGGGAGTTGAGCGCGTCGAGGCGCTCGTGGACATCGACAACGCGGCGGCGCGGCGGGTGCTGGAGAAGGCCGGGTTCCAGCGGGAGACCGTGCTGCGGAGCTACTGCGTGGTCAAGGGAAGGCTCCGGGACATGGTCGTCTACAGCTTCATCTCTACCGACCCTCTCGTTGACTGATCAAGATTCGAACTCATGGTTCCGCGCATCACACCGTGCTCCCGCACCCGTGGTTCCGCGCCATGTGCGTCTCCGGCGCGGTGGTGGGCGCGGTGTCCGTGTCCCCGGTGCCAGAGCGCTGCCGCGGGGAGCCTGGCTACGTGCTGGCCCGCGCGTACTGGGAACCGCGGCTGTGCGGCGCGCGCTGCGGGACGTGTTCGCGGACCTGGAGACGAAGGGGCAGCAGCGCGTGGCGGAGAAGGCCGGGTTCGGCCGCGAGGGCGTGCTGCGCCGGCACTACTGGCACAAGGGACGCGCGAGGGACATGCATAATAGTTTAAGTTTGATCGAATTTATAATAAATAATATTAACATTTATATCTCTAAATTAATCTATAATAAATGTATTCTATAACTAATTTAGTGGTGCTTATTTTGTATTAGAAATGTTAGTATTTTATTTTATTTTATATAACTTTAGTTAAAGTTCATATTATTTGATTTCACAATAAGCGAGGATTATATTTTTTTTTTAGATGGAGGAAGTACTTGCAAATATTCGGAACCGACATTTGTTCCGTTCGGGTTGTTCACAAAGGAGTATTTACAGTTCAGCATTTTTAACCGGTCAACTTACTCAACTATAGTAGTCGAATCGATGATCACACCAAGGCACCAAGCCAAGCCTGCAACGAAATCTGAGCAGCAAGCTGCATCCTTTGCATCTCCAAGCGAAGCAAAGTGCAAGGTGTCAAGGCACACGTATAATCCTTATTATAAATTACAAATAAATAAGGCACACGAATAACTCTACATTTTTTTTTATATATAATTTAAACCGATTTAACAAGGTGACAAGGCACACGTATAATCCTTATTACAAATAAAAAAGGCACACTTATAACTCTACATTCTTTTTTTCAATAATATAAACCGGTTTAACAAGGCATAGAATGATGTTATTTAAACAAGAAGCTATGCAGCTCATTCCAGAATTATTCGAGGCGGGAAGCGAAACCCAGCGGTTAGGTCATCTAGCACCTCAGCTCGCTCACACTCGTGCCACACCCTGCGGCGTGGCACAATCTGCAGCGCCCCAAGCTCCTGCTCGTCATCCCTGACCTCGCCGTCGAGCAGATGCACGTGCCTCAGCAACGGCGCCCTCTTCATGATCAGCCTGACAAAGCTTGTTTGCCACCCCAACCCTTCAAAGCCTGCCACAACGAGGTCTTTCAGGCGACAGTTCTGATGCTGATGCGCATTGGCGTCCAGACTGTCACAGAGATCACCTGAGCTTCGCTGCTCCGAGTTGTTGTCAATCTGCATTCAGATTTCAGAACAGTTGGGTTTACGGTTAGTATTTCCAACATCCATGCACACACGATTTCAGTATAAGTTTGGTCAAGAAAAAATGTACATGAACATGGAACGATTCCAAGGCTGGTGCTGCACCAAGCAGTAGGAGAATCCATAGTACGTCCCAGTTCACTGGGACATTTGCGATGAACAGTTTTTTGAGCTGACCACCAGGAACAACAAAAGGTTCGATCCACATCTGTATACATAAATACACAACGGTTTTTACATGACACAGCAATGTCAATACACAATTACTTAAGTATGTATAAGAGGTAAGAGATGATTACTCACCCGGGGGCCTTTGAACTGCAGAACAAGGAAATCTAGTGGTGGGATCCTTTTGAAGAATTTGCTCGGTGGATACGTCCTACTAGTACCAGATCCATCGTCGATGTCATTATCTTCAGTCTGTAAGTAGTCCAAGCTCACATGCCTAAGGCGAGGCACCTCACCATAGGATAACTTGGTTGGGCGACCACGGCAAACAAAAGTCTCAAGACAAGGCAGAGACATCAGATATATTTTCCCGAAGCAACACCTATCCACTTGCAGACTCTTTATCTTCGATGTTGGCACAAAGAAACGTAAAGCAGCCTGGCAAACACGAGAAGATGTGATACTGAAATCCCTTAGCTCTATGCAGTTTCTAAGAATTTCACTGATCATTCCCATATATGAACCTGCACCCAATGTGAGCTTAGTGAGCCTCTGCACCGTCAGGCAGTTCCATGAACAAATAGGCTGGCAGTTGGATAGCGTAAGCCGCTCCAGACGAACGTTCCGGTATCCATCCAGCTGCTTGAGGTTATAGCCCCCACAATCGCCATCAATAACAAGCTCAAAGTCCTCAACGCCCCACTTGGCAATGGCTGCAGTGACCCATTCATCAATGTTTTCATGCCAACGCCCCAGCATTTGTAGCCTGAGCTTGTGGACAGGCCGGCGCTGACGCACATTCTTTGGGGCCAAAAGGAATGCGTTCACCTGCTTGACGTAGCGCCTCATGGCCCGACGCTCGTAGCGTTCCAGGATGGCTGTGAAAGGCCTGATTTTGGCCATCCAACGCTCATGCCGAGCCTTTATGGCATAGATGTCAGTCAGCTTGTGCATGTTCTTCTCTGCCTCGTATGCTGCCATAGCCTCCATGTTAAGGCGTTTCAGGCGGTGATAGCGTGGTGGGAGGATGTCATCAACAGCGATGTTATAGGATGTCGGCAGACGTCGAGGAAGATCACGCCATCGCTTTGAAAGGATGGTGGTTGTCATTGTTGAGCGTGCATCCAGCTTGTCAAGGATCATGAGTAGTATCTCTTCAGGTAAGCTACTGATTCTGTCCTCATAAATGGTGGATTTCTCGGTTGTACGCATCTAGATTTGTTTTGATGAGAAACATGAAATTCTTGTCAGTGATGTGAAGGAAAGATATACTATAGAAACTAAGCATGTGTTTAGTTTGATGAATCACTCCGTTCATCATGAGTCAATTACCCAAATTTGGTGGAAAAAGGTTTTATTACTCTCATACTAGCACTAATTATTAGCAACGATGTATCAAACCCACTCATTCCAAAAACCAAACAAAAAAGTGAGAAGCGAGATTCCTCAAACCAAACACTCTACATAAGTGTACCACATGCAGTCCTGTCGATAATAATAAAACATAGTAGCTGAAACATTGAAGTAATACCCCCCCCCCCCCACCCCCCCCCCCAAACCACCCCAAAACAAAAAACACAACAACAACACAAAAAAAAACCAAAAACACATAAAACCA
>Ga0182004_10000715_pt1 | contig 21797 bp, 17 predicted proteins | sample Sormic07211540_1_FD_120479 | JGI IMG/M metagenome (GOLD analysis project Ga0182004, IMG submission 120479) | Endophyte microbial communities from Sorghum bicolor roots, Mead, Nebraska, USA - 072115-40_1 MetaG | ecosystem: Host-associated > Plants > Roots > Unclassified | place: USA: Nebraska...
CTCACTTGCTCTTCACCGTTGCCTCGGTCCATCGGCGCCAAGTCTTGCTCAAGCTTCACCATCACACGTGGTCCCTCGCTTCAAAGCCTCCGACTTGCCCTTCACTCTTGCAACCGGTCCATCAAGACAAGCCTCATCTTGATCTTCTCCACCTTGGGCACATGACTCCATGTCATATCTCATATGCAATGAGCTCCTTCATCATCACATAATCACCTGTGGACTAATCTCCTATGTATCTCACATAAACACTATTAGTCCATCTAAGTTGTCACTCAATTACCAAAACGAAACAAGGATCTTTCACTCGGGGGGACTTTTTGCACGCGCTCAGCCAGGCTCGGGGGAAGAGCAGGGAACCAAACAGAGAAAGGCTGCATCTAGGGAGCCTGGTTCGCCCATATGCGGGCAACCAAACACGCCCTTAGCAGTCTTTGCAGCTTCACGACGGATATTAGCGAATCCAAGTCGACGAGGCGTGCTTTCTATGGGTGTGTTTGGTTTGATTCCTATATTAGCCTGGCTAGCCCAACCAAACCTGGCTAGCACAAGCCTGCCTCTAGCAAGGCAAGACCTGTTTGTTTGGTTATGTGTGTTGCTAAGCCCGGCTAGAATAAGTTTGTGTTTGGTTGGTTGATTTAGATTGTATACAATCACCTTTTCTTTGAACGGGTGAGTTTACCCTCTCTGAGTCATTTTGTAGAACAACTAGTGGTCATGTTCATTTGCTCCCCTTCTTCTACACCTATCCCTGCTCCTTGGTCGGCGTGACGGAGCCCTCGAGGACGAGGCCACCCTTTGGCACTCCCTCTCCTCCTTCGCTTCACCACAATCGCCTCCATCTTGGCCGTGACGGTGAGGCACCGACAACTGGAAGCCACCGGCGACCTCATCGCGTTGCTGCGTGGCGCCGGACCTCCATCCCGACCTCGCCTCCATCTCGACCTCCACATCGCCTCCATCCCGACCTCGCCTCCATCTCGATGTTGCGTGGCGCCCGACCTTCGGGCTACGGCGGGACCACTACGCCGCCGGAGCCATCGTCATACACCGCCCTCCACATCGTCAGCGACATCGTCGCGCTCCTGGACGCCCTCCACCTCGCGGTGCAGGCAAGTCGTGGGGTCGAGCGGCGCGGGCAAGTCGACACTGGTCGACATCCTCGCCACGCGCACGACACCGACGCAGGGGCGGCTCCTGCTCAACGGCGCACCGCTGCGGTCCACGTCGAAATCCGGCTACGCTCGCTCGCTCGCCCCGGATCCAGCAACGATGTTCGGCGACTCCGACGGATCCAAGGACGCCAGCGCAGCCGCGCCGGGTCCAACCCGACGCAGCCGCCCTTCCCCGACCTACTTTTGTCGCCGCCATCGTCGGAGCTGCTACTGTTGTGGCAGCAGATGGAAAGGAGGAGAAGCACCGGAGGGAGAAAAAGAAGTAGAAGACGCTGACGGAAACTCCTTCAAGAGCTAGCTCTGGCTTGATTAGGATCGAACCACCGATTTGACCGTTCAATCATGGCCAGGCTCCAGGCGTACGGCTGGCTCTGTTTAGCCAAGTCCCAGACCCAGTATAGCCAACCAAACACTTAAAAACTGGCCCAATTGAACCATGACCAGGCTGGGCTGCCAACCAAACACATCCATAATGGGCCACATGTGGTGCACAGGTGGGGCTCGGGAAGTAATTGGGCTTCATTGGGTTCCTCTCCGGGCTCCTCCGGCGAGGCCATTCCGCTTTCGCCCGCCGCTTTCTCTGCTCCTGCGGCGGCTCGGCAGACGAGGGTGCGGCTTGCGCGGCGGCCGGCGGCCGTCGGCCTACCAGTAGTCTTGCCGGTGGTGCACGTAACAGCCACGCTTTCGTCGGCAGCCAGGAAGCAATGATGCTCAACGGATATCTGCTCATCACAATTGGTACGCTTCCGTTCCTTTCAAGATCCAATCTTTCTGATTTCATACAACCGTACCCAAATTGGTTGAGATCTGCGTGTGATTGCTGAAGCTTATGGATGCGTGTGTGGTTTAGGGCGTCTAAGTCGGTATTGTTAAAAGAAATTGACCAAATAAACAGATATAGTTTCATCATAATTTTATTACAAGATAATGGTAGCAGTTCCCCGTGTGCTTACTTCGGATCCACCATTGGAATAATGAATATAGGATCTGGATACATAATCACACAGTGCTTCGCACTGCAGCATTGGGTGTGTTTGGTTTGAGGAATGATGTGGTCTATCATTTTCTCACACCTCACTTTTTTGTTTGGTTTTTGAGATGGAATGAGTTGATCCATCAGGTCATTCTTCAGAAGCTAATAATTAGTATATGCATGAAGAATAGTCTGATTCCACCAAAATTCATGTTGCAACACCTCATATAGCATGAGCTGGTTCCTCAAATCAAACAGACCCTAAAATTTTAATTCGGAAATGTGCAATAATAGATATGACCCCATGTAATGTACAAAAGAAACCTACTATAGCTCTGATTAATGACTGTTGGAACCAAATCACAGGTTTGGGGCTAGATTCAGATTTATTAGTCTTGCCACGAACCATGGCAGGTTGGGGATACATATAGGGTAGTATATTTGGTCCTTAAGAAAGGATTACAACATATTATAGAGATGCTAAAGTAAATGCTAAAGCAAGATAAGAATAATGATAAGGGCTAACACAGCCACCAACTACTCTATAATCTATATAAGTATCCTAAGTAGATAAGCACAAAACTCATGCTTTCATTCTCCATAAATTATTTTTACCTTCCACCTGAGAAGCTTGACATTGTGCCAACACTCATTGCCAGCTGTGGGTATGAAATCAAGGAAGGATCGAATCCCCTATTTTCCATAAAGGCTAGCATGCTGATGCTTATATCTGATGGTGTGAACTCTGGCAACTGCATGTCACCATTAAGGTATTGAATTACAAGATGCATTCTAGGCCTTGCACTAGCAAATGGTTGTGAGCACAAGAGCCCAAGTTTTAAAACCAGGCACGCCTCATCTATGTTGCAGTCTTCTAGCCTCTTGTCTATTGTCTCTACCAATGATCCTTGCTGCCAATGGTCAAGTACCCAATCAACCAACATAATACGCTCACCTAGCTCATTTTGCTTAACAGGCCTATGCCCACATGTCACTTCAAGAAGGAATGTGCCAAAAGCAAAAACATCTGTAAGTGGGGATGCCTTACCCATGCGTACCAATTCTGGGGCCAGGTAACCCATGGTGCCAACCACACGTGTGGTCTGTGGGTCTGTGCCACGGTTATATGACTTTGCAAGGCCAAAGTCTCCTAGCCGTCCATTGAATTTGCTATCAAGAAGCACATTGCTTGCTTTGATGTCTCGGTGGATTACAACTTTGTCCCACTTATCATGAAGGTAGAGCAAGCCACATGCAGCTCCTTTTATGATGTGAAACCTTGTAGCCCAATCCAGTGAAGGTTTGTCATGTTCACAATATAGGAACTTGTCAAGACTACCATTTGGCATGTAGTCATATACCAAAAGAAGTTCACCTTTTCGCCTGCAATAGCCTAGTAACTGCACGAGATTTCGGTGTCGAAGGTGGCCAATGCTAACGATCTCCGTGATGAACTCTTTTGTTCCTTGTTTTGAGTCATGTGACAACCTCTTCACTGCAATTTCTAATTTAGATGTTGGAAGTATGCCTTTATACACCTTCCCAAATCCTCCTGCACCCAGCACATTCTTATTCTTAAATCCTTCAGTGGCAAGGAACAAATCTTTGTACGTGAACCGATGTGGCCCAAACTCAACCTCCCAATCTTCCTGTAGCTCATCATTTGCCAATTTCCTCCGTGCAAATAAAATAATGGCGGTTCCAGTAACAAGGATGAATGATGCAATGGCTGTTGGAAGAACAATCATTAGGACCTTTGATGGTGACCTTGAGCCAACACGAGGTAACTTTGGCAGCTTGGTGATGTCAATCTCTGGAGTTGTATTGCCCATACTGAAGCTCCAACCGAGCAAGCAATATCTTGAGTTAATTACTCCAGTTGAAGATGAGAATCCAACATATGCTGTATCTGTGAGAACTGTTGAGAGATTGTAGAGGGCTGAGACTAGTGGCTTACTAGGTTTAGCCATTTTAATGGGAGCTAAGGTTACATCGATCTGTGCGGTCCCTCCATCATATTCCACCCACACCTGCATCACCTCACCACTAATGAGTGACATGTTCTTGAACATACCATTTTTGTTGTTGTAGAAACCAGCACCCTGGGATTGTACAGAGTGGAGACTATTAATATTAATACCAATATGGTTGTCGTTGATATCCTTGAACTCGCTGTTTTGTATGGTGTCAAGCTCAACTGCAAAGATATGGTTGCTTGCATTGCCGTTGTTCTGATCATTGAGGAGTCCTAAGTACTGGGCTGGAAATGCACCAGAGAAATTCTTGTTTGTTGTGACTAAGAAGGCCATGCCATCTGCACTCTTGTCAGGGTAGGCAGAGAGGATGCTGAAGATGAAGCTGACTGAGAAAGATTTCACATTTCCACCAGGTGACTTGTGGAAGTGCAGAGGAGTTGGGTAGAATGCATGGCCTTTGAGATTAAAGCTACCGTTGGTTAGCTCAAGGATTCCATCAGGTTTGATTGTGGCAGTGCCATCTAGGCTGATATTTGCTTCTCTGAAGCTGGAGTAGATGAATTGATCATCAGCGTCGATGAAAGATGTAAGTTTGAAGCTGGAAAGGTAGAGAAGTTGGCATAGAATGAGCCACTTATGTTTCTTTTCAGGCATGGGTGTAACTTCTGGTAGTTCAAGAAAGATGCAAGAGCAAAGTATTTTCTAAGCTACTTGGAGGTCTCAATTTGTGGCTAATATATAGTGGAATTGAACTGGTAAGGTGTTTAGTGTTTACTTTTCTTCCAACATATATGGCATTCAATAAGAGTCACTGTCAGTGGATGTTGAATCAGTACAATTAACTATTTGTTCTGGTTCGAACATTTGCTGGATACTTTGACCTGTTGATTTTTTCTTACATTTCCTTTGAATGTTTCATATTGTGAGGACTTTTTTCTCTTAATCTACTAGAGTAGGCTCTCTTGGTTCTTGCTACCTTACAGTCTTTTTTTATGGATGGGTAGCTATCACGTCTTTTAGCACTGCTATCATAGTTGATTTTCATAGCTTAACATAAGGTTGATCAACATGGTCACGTATTTCTGTCTCTTGGAACAATTTCTTGAGAATGAAATTTCCTTGTCCATTGTCTATATGTCCCAGTTAATAGGAATATGTCAAGAAATGCATGTTGTGCTAGGATTTTTGTTGAATTTACGATCACTGCTTTCAATTCCACTGATCTCACTGATCATGTCTGTGTCTGTCATGTCTGCTCCCTGTGTTTAGTTTATCTAGATATTGGCCAGTTAATATGGTCGAAATAAATTTATTATCAACTTATTCATACTTTTTTATGTATGATATGAATTAGTTCTTGGCCTTATGATCTAGTGTGTTTCTCAAGTCAAGTTCTGGACCATAAATCCCTTTCTGCCCATCTACATGTTCCATTTCTTTAAAATATCTCAAGAAGTGCTCTGATTTAGTTGTTACCATCAATGCAATCACTTTCCTTGGTTTCATTGACTATGTCTGTGATTATGATGTATTTTCTCGTTGTCTTGGAGAAATCTTGTCCAGTTATATGGACAATTTTTTTTTGAATGATAATAAATTTATACATTTATGAATGAAAACGAGATTCAAAATAATTCGAGAATCACAAAGATTAATTTAATGAGCACACAAAGAATGGGGTAATTTAGTCTAAATCAGACAACAGAAGAGCATCAAAAACCAAAGTTAAGCAACTTCTATTTATAGAGTTTACTTCATCTTTACACAACATTGGCTATGTATGCATGCAAACATTGAAGGCCATGTGCACTGTCAAGCCTCATGTCATCTAGTCATCTACCTCCTGAGATTGTAGATATTGTGCCAAAGCCAATTTCCGATGGACAGTGCATTATGAGCTCATCATTCTGCATCAAGGCTAGCATGGAGAAATTTATGTTTGGTGTTAACTCTGGTATTGGCATTTCTTTGTTAAGGTACTGCATGACTTGCCTCATATTTGGCCTTGCTCTAGTGAATGGGTGGGAGCATAACAATCCTAGCTTCAGTGCTAGACATGCCTCATCAATATCATATTCACCTTGAATTTTGATGTCCACCGCATCAGTAAGTGACCCTTTATGCCAATGTTCCAAAACCCAGTCAACTAACATTACCTGTATGCCTTCAGTATTTTGCTTGATAGGCCTTTGCCCACATGTGACCTCAAGAATGAATATACCAAAAGCAAATACATCTGTTAAAGGATTTGCCCTGCTAGTGCGTGCTAGCTCTGGAGCTAGGTATCCTATGGTGCCAACTACATGTGTTGCTTCTGGGTCAGTGCCATGATCATACAATTTTGCAAGACCAAAATCACCTATCCGCCCATTGATCTCATTGTCGATGAGCACATTGCTTGCTTTAATGTCGCGATGTATGATGACTTTTTCACACTCCTCATGAAGGTACAGTAAACCAGATGCTACTCCTTTGATTATTCGGAACCTTTGAATCCAATCTAAAGTAGGCTTGCCCTCTTTACTATACAAGTACTTGTCAAGGCTTCCATTGTGCATGTAATCATACACTAAGAGAAGCTCGCCTCTACGCCGGCAGTATCCCAATAATGGCACAAGGTTACGATGTTGAAGATGGCCAATGCTAACAATTTCTGCTATAAACTCCTTTATGCCTTGTTTTGAGTCATGTGACACCCTCTTCACAGCAACATTCAGTCTGGATACAGGGAGAATCCCCTTATATACCATTCCAAACCCTCCTGTACCTAACAAGTTATCATCTCTAAATCCTCCTGTGGCATCAAATAAATCCTTGTATGAGAACCTGTGAGGCCCATACTCATCCTCCCAATCTTCACGTAGTTCAGCATATCTTAGATTCCTCCGCATGAATAAAAAAATAGTAATGCTTGCAGCAAGTAGGAGAACCAGAATTGTTATTGGGAGAGTTATCTTTAATGCTTTCGACTGAGCCTTTTGACCAAGATGAGGAATCTCTGGAAGCTTGGTAATGTCGATTGGTGGAGCAGGATTGTTGATGCCAAAACTCCAACCAAGCAGATAGTGCTGTCCACTAACAGAGCCTGTTGAGGATGAGAAACCAATATACGCTGGATTAGTGATAACTGTTGAGAGATTGTAGGTAGTAGACAACAGTGGCCTCACTGGTTTTGCAACATTTAGGGGAGCTATGGTCACATTGATCTGTGTGGTTTCTCTGTTGTAGTTCACCCACACTTGCATCACCTCATGGCTATTGAGTGCCAAATTTTTGAACAAACCACTTTTATCATCATAGTAGCCTGCATCATAGGATTGAATGGAGCGAAGACTATTGATATTAATGCCAATATGGTTGTTGTTGATGTCTTGTAGGTCATAATTTTGGACAGTGTCGAGTTCAATTGCAAATATGTGGCTGTTTGGGTCACCATTGGTCTGATCATTGAAGAGGCCCAAGTACTGGGTTGGGAACGAACCTGATAAATTCTTGTTTGGCGCAATGAAGAAGGCGAGGCCATGGCCACTCTCAGGATAGGTAGAGAGGATGGCGAACACAAAGGATACAGAGAAAGACTGCACTGCACCACTAGACTCATAGAAGGGCAGTGAACTGGGGTGGAATCCATGGCCTTTCTGCCGAACGGTGCCATTGGTTAGCTCAAGGAGGCCACTCGGCGTGACTGTTGCTCCACCATCGAGGGTGAGGTTGCTGCTAGTGAAGCCGGTGTAGACGAACTGGTCTTCTCCAGTACTGAATCCAGCAATACTAAGGCCAACGAGCAGGCTCAACAGCATAATATTCTCGTTAGGCATGTCTGTTCCCTTCTTCTCCATTGATCATGCGGTGTGGTTTGCAGTGGCAAGCTTGAATGCACTCTGTTTGGCACATTGGCAGCTCTTAGTTTTGCTGTGTGGTCACGCAACTTGTAGGTACTACTTATCCAGAACTTCTGCATGAGACTGACTTGGTACCAATTTGCATTGCTAAAAATGAAGTTTCTATTACATATCATGAATTTGATAAAATGTTTCTTTCGAAATTTCAATGGAGGCTATTATTAGTCAAACTGTCGTTTTTAGGAGTCTTTCTCATAGTCGAACTGTCCTTTTGGTAAGAGTGGTCACAAAAAGATCAAGGGTGGCTATCAAAGTTGAGCAAAAGAAACAAACCGGCTAATCTCAAGAATTTTCTGAACAAGGATGTGGCATCCTTGGTATGGATATCAACGAAATTTCTAGAGCCCTGATGGTTTGGTATGGTTCAAAATATATTAGTGCATGAAACCATGGTATTTTTATATTTAGTATTATTAATAGTATAATACAATATGCACTCTGTTTGGCACATTGAAAGCTCATAATTTTGTAGTGTGGCCGCACAACCTGTAGGTGGTATATCTATTTCACGAATAAACGTGAGAGCTGTATATCATTAGGAGATGAATAAATTATAACACCATCATCATGCTCACACTCTCTCTCTTATACCGGAAATAAATGTGCTTTTTACATCAAGGCCTTGTTCCAAAAAATTTTGGAAAATTGATACTGTAGCATTACTAACTAGACTCAAAAGATTCGTCTCGTCAATTCCGATCAAACTGTGCAATTAGATTTTTATTTTCGCCTATATTTAATACTTCATGCATGCGTCTAAAATTTTGATGTGACGGAGAATCTGAAAAATTTTGCAAATTTTTTTGGGAACTAAACAAGGCCCAAACCACGACCCTACCCAAAAAGTTCACCAGTTTAATATCTTTTAGCGACCTCTGACAAGACCTCTAGTGCCTGTAAAGCCCCAAAGGTGTGCCTCTTCAAAGATTTGTTTTAGACCAGTCTCAATGGAGTTTCAATAGAGTTTTATGGACATTAAATATGTTGATGTAGCATCCTATTAATGAAGAAAGAGATGGTAAGAGTTTCATGAAAATAGAGAGAGTTTCATGGGGATGAAATTCTTTTGCATAGTTTATAAAATACAGATCCTTGAAAACAAAGTCATGAAAGTAAATACCATCAGTGAATCAAGGCTATGATTAATTTCACCAGTAATCAGATTATTAACTCTCATCCACCAATCAAAGAGAACACCTTCCTGAGAAAGGTGAGAAATCCCAAAACTTCTGTACGAGACTAACATGGTAAAATTTACATTGCCAAAAATGAAGTTTTTATTAATATGACAATGACAATAAAATTAGGGATATCAGAGATGGGTAATATGCATAAAATTCTAGGATATACCATATCATAAATCATGGATTTGTTAAAATGTTTCTTTCAATCCATTGAAATTTCAAATGTGGCTAGTGGCTACTAATAGTCAAACGGTCCTTTTTGGTCAGTCTTTCTCATAGTCAAAGTGTCCTTTCGGAAAGATCCTTGCTCGCCAAAGATTGATGGTGGCTATCAAAGTTGAGCACCAGCAAAAACTAGTAATTTTCTGAACAAGGTTGTAGTATCCTTGCTATGGGTGTCAAAACAGTTTTTTAGAGCCCTGATGGTTTGGTATGGCTCTAAAAAATATATTAGTTAGTGCATGAAAGCACTGTTTTTTAATTTAGTACTAGTATATACATATTCGTACATGGGCCTATGTGCCAAATACCTTTGCTGTTCATCTGGCCCTGACGGAAATTAGTAAGTCGTTGTCTACGAAGTGTGAACTCAAGCAGCTCTGGATTCCATTCATGTTGAAAAGAAGGCTGAGGTGGTTCAAAGTCGTCGCATGTGCTGGGCTGGTGGTTTCAGGTTCACATATAATTCCGACAGAAAATGAGATCTTTGAATTTTGCCTTCGATGCAGCCACGGCCAGAATCGTTGAGGAAAAGTTGACAGATCCCCCGATGTGATGTTCGACTATTCTTACAGTTATTCGTTGTTGAACACTCGGCTGGTCTGCGGTCTAGTGAACTCTGCTGGCAGATGAAATGTTTTTCTGTCTCTGTTTTTTTTTTGGTGCAAATGTGCCTCAGACTAAGCTGCAGGGAGGGTAATATAGACTAGCTGGAGGTGGGCTTATGCAGAAAATGGTCTTAATAGGGCCCATGTCATTATGGGGGAAAGGAAAGCCTTTAGGGAGGATTGTCTCTGTTTTTTTTTTTGGTGCAACTGTGCCTCATACTAAGCTGCAGGGAGGGTAATATAGACTAGCTGGAGGTGGGCTTATGCAGAAAATGGGCGTAATAGGGCCCATGTTTGATTATGGGGGAAAGGAAAGCCTATCGGGAGGATTAGGCCCATGGCAGCGCTGTGTAGGGTTTATAGTTTAGGTTCTCTCTCTTTTTTTTTGTATATTAGGGTTTTCGATTAGGTTTAGGTCTAAGTTGAGTTTTGAATTTTTATTTCAAAACCTATCTTTGCGCAACCATTCAAGAATCCATGGTAACTCCAAATCACATCACTTACCATGCAACTAGCTAAAAGGTTCTTATTTGGTTTTAGTAATTGAGTGACAACCTAGATGAACTAATATGTGTTTATATAAGATACATAGGAGATTAGTCCACAATTGAATATGTGATGAAGGTGCTCACTGCATATGAGACATGACATGGAGTCATGTGACCAGTGTGGAGAATATCAAAATGTGGCTTGGCTCGATAGACCGGTTGCAAGTGTAAATGGCAAGTCGGAAGCTTTGAAGTGAGGGACCGCATGGGACGGTGAAGCTTGAGCAAGAGTTGGCGTTGACGGACCGATGTAACAGTGAAGAGCAAGTGAGGTCAAGGTCAATACCAATACGGTCATATGATGATAGAAGTGGATCATATCATTTGTGATATTATTCATGCATCTGTTGCATCAACATCGGAGGAGATGAAATGGAATATGCAAGGCAAAGGTATATTTGTAGGGCATTTTATTTCAGCGCTCTAAGGATGAATAGAAGAAGTGCTTGACCGGTTTTATGATAGATAACCGTACTATAAAGAGGAGAAATCTTTTAGTTACAATGGTTATCTAGTGCCACTAAGTGTGAGTTTCATTTACATATGCATTGTACTTAGTGATGTGGTGAGGTGGTTGAGAAGGTCGTAAAAATCTTTATGAAAATGCTAACTTGGTGCTAATTTTGTTTTAGCATGTGGAGAAAAGTTGACACTTGAAAAGGGTAGAAAACATGTTATGCAGCTTGCTGTGCATAGAGGCAGACCATAATTCTTGTTGGTGGAGCTAAATTGCCGGGCGAGGGTGCTCTGTAGGAAAGCTTGTGCAACTAGTATTTACCAGTAATGCAGAGAGAGAAAAAGAGTAGAGCGTGAGAAAGAGCGGCTCAACAAGGATCAAGTTCTTTGCATGGCTTATGACAGGCTTAATACTAGGAATATGTTGGTTAGAAGACATTTTAAAGTCCAGCCTAACAGTCTTTGTGTCCTTTGTTCTGATGGTGAAGAAGAAAATATTGCTCACTTATTCTTCCAATGTGATTTTGCCAAGGCTTGTTGGGATAAGCTTGGCATTACATGGATTCTTGATGACACTGCTGCACGAAGGGCTTGTTATCCTGGTTGAAACAGGCCTTTAGTCCCGGGCTGCGAGCCGGGACAAAGGTTTCGGGACTAAATGTCCCACCTTTAGTCCCGGTTCGCAGACCCAGGACTAAAGGGGGACCTTTAGTCCAGGTTGGTAATACCTACCGGGACAAAAGGGCTCGCCACCAACTAAAGGGGGACCTTTAGTCCTGGTTGGTAATACCTACCGGGACAAAAGGGCTCGCCACCAACTGACGTGACACAACCCCTTTTAGTCCCGGTTGGTATTACAAACCGGGACTAAAGTTTTTTTCCTTTTTCTTTTCAATTCATTTTTTATTTTGGTTTTCAATTATATTGTTTTCCAATTTATTCTTCGCTGCTATTATCCGTATACGTTGCACCTATACGGGAGCGTTATTATTGCACACAAATAAAGTATGAAACTATATATATTATAGAGCTATACATATATGTACATACACATCACATTTACAATAATATACAAGTAATCAAGTGTTCGGCCGCCGATTAAAGGTTGTACAAATATTTGCCCTCCACTCAAAGATCATACAAGTGTTCATCCTTGCTTGCACTATTCAATCCCAACCTAGGGTTGTAGTGGAACTCAGCGTCTTCCAAGATGACATGATCGTTGATGAAACCTGCGATCGTCTCCTGGATTGCGACGAGTATTGTGTGGTAGAACACTTGTTCTTTCAATTCCCACTCCTTCCATTTGCATTAATCAAAGGAAAATATATTAATATACATAAGATTTATCTTGTTTCAACAAATAAATAAGATATGAATTTAATGTATACACATGTTACTTTGAGCATTTGTTTAGAAGGTGTAAATTTGGTACACCGCATGTACTCGCAAATGTAGTATCCACATAAATTGGTACCATATGGCTGCCTGGGAACCCACCTATGTAGAATAGGAGCAAGAAGTGGTGCTTTCAGATTCGTATGATATCTTTATATGAATCAAGCCCAAGCCCTGCCCAATAAGTCAATCGTTGATTAGGTATAGCATAGTATAGTAAAATAGCATGCCCCATATTTAAAGAATGACATAACGTACCTCTGGATCATATCTATCATGTCTTGGTACATTGCCAGCTCTTTTCTCATTGAGTCCTAGACACATATACATTAGTCCTTGATCTTAATCTCAATGAGTATCCAGTGATCCCTGCATTTGTTTATAGAGTCAACTTATATATATAATCTTAATGCTGGATTCACTAAGACATGATATAACACAACACTTCACCCCATATTATAAGGGAAGAGTATCAAGTCCTTGTGCCTTTGATTATAAAAGAACCTCCGGAGGTTCTTCTCCATTTCCTTAGGCCTCAGATTGAATGGATCGTCAGTCTTGGTGTCCATGTACACGATATAGGGATCAATAAAACCAATTCAATCATCTTGTTTCAATCTGAGTTCTCTCATCATGGATCTGCACATCGTGAGCATAGTAATTACGAATACATACATATGCTAGAGTGGAATTATTGATTAAAAGGAAGAATAACTTACAAACAGTAGCAGCTCATGAGAGATTTGTCGAGAGCATCCATATAGAGAAGATGGTGTACTTCACTAAACTATACCCACATGACGTCATCTCCATGGAAGTACTGACGGTCTCTGACTTGGACACCAATATATTGTTCAAGTTCGTGTTGTCGACAGAAACTCATGTAGTACTCGTGCAGCTTGTACATTTGTGTACGAAGTTGTTTTACATTTGCAGAGTTGCATCCATCCACTGGGCGAGTTCATCTACGTTCACAGCATTAGGTATCACCATTTGTAGCAAGTTCATGTTGGAACCATATTGATTCTAAACCACTAGTGGCGGCACTGATTGTTGCGCTTGTTGGCCGAGCTGTGCAACCTCTTTCCCGACCTTCTGTATCCTTTTGTCTGCCTTGATTGTTTTTGTGATAGTACGCTCGTAGTTGGGTAGTGGCGGCGCTGCTTTTTACTAGCGGCAAGCTTCTCGTCTTACATAGCCTACACCACTTCAACTTTGAGCGAGGATACAATAGGAATGGCTTCTCTTGCTTTGCTCGTGTGGTAGCTTTGGTTTTTTCGAAGAACGCTTGTACATCTGACTTCACTGAAGCCTCAAGTTCTTTATCAGTCTTCTCATATGAAAGCTTGGTCATCTTCGGGATCTTCGTGACCACAGCTTGTTTCTTCGGCATAGGTTGGACCGATCTTTGTGGGCCGGTGGGGCTCTTGTTCCTTGATGGACCAATCAGTGCCGATGAGGCGGCCGGTGTCGGCATTGGAGGAGGCGGCGGCGACGCGGTTGGAGCTTGCTGTGGTGGAGGAGATTTGGCCGCTAGCGGCGTTGGAGTCCGTTGTAGAGGAGATACGGCCGGCGGTGGGGATGCAGCCTTGTCTTGTATAAAATCATCCACGTCGTCGTGTCCCACGGCACTATGGTCATGTGGTGAATGGATACACGGACTTAGGTTGGGGGAGGTCCTGATGTGAAAAAACGAACAAGGTATATACATGAGTCAACCATAAGGTAATATAGTAAATAATTAGTGAAAAGAAATTGCATTCACATTCATCCACACCTAGGGCTCAGTTGTTGTTGAGGGGGAGGAAGTGACGGCGCCCCAGGAATAATGATGTACCGTTTCTTCCAACATATGAATGTTTTCTCTGCTTCACCTAGGGTCTTCTCCCCATCACCACCTTCGATATCTAGAGGCACATTTTCATGGCCTTTGACCACTCTATCCACCAAGACACTAGCATACCCAGGTGGTATTATGACCGTGTGGATCCTTGGTGTCTTTGTGGAGTCGATAGGAGATACAACACCGGTAGCCACCTTGACTGTGCCATTCCCCTCAGGAATATGCAGCTCACAGGACGTTAACAGAGCGGTGACGTCATCCACCATGAAGTGCAGCCCTGCATCATCTTGCCTCACAGGCACCTCTGTAGAAGCACAACTGCTTTTCAACTGACAAGAGCCGGGGCTGATGTTGGCGGCTGGCTATGACAAGCTCAGGAGGCGGGAACTTACAACTTCCTCCATAGCTTTTCTGATTTGCTCATTCATAGTGGCCTTAAGCGCTTCCTCCCGCTCTATTGCCTTACAAGCCTCTTCACTGGCCTTCATAACAGCCTCCTCCAACTTTGATAGCCGTTCCCTATCATCTTCCTTCTTTCTCTGGTGGCTTCTATATGTTTCTCTGTCCTAAGGGAAGGCATGCTCCCAAGACATGGAGCCATAGCCTCTTGTCCGTCCACCATGCTCAGGGTTCCCCAGGGCGTATGTCAGCTCATCTTTATCTCTGTTCATCTGCCACTGTACACTTTGAGCGATGGAGCGAGCTTGATGAAATCTTTCTGCTACAGCTTGGATGCGTTCCCCATACACGACCTTTCTAATCTCAGGTCCAAGCTGTCCCTATGAGTGAAAAACCAGTGCTTGGCGTGCTCAGGCCAGTCGACAGATTCTGGCACCAACCCCCTAACAATTAGCTCTTGCTCAGCTTTTTCCCACTTAGGAATGGCAGTAGGGTAGCCACCTGATCCCATCCTATGGTGGTAGGTCTTGTGTCAGGCATTCACTTGGTTCCTTCTCGTCCGTTGCTGACCCTCTTCCGACATCTTGAACTATATAAACTCATCCCAAAATGGCCACAGCTTGACAAAGTTCTTAGAGTTGAAATCCGGAGTCTTGTTCTTCTTGATATAGTTGTTATATAGATGCTTCTTCTAGCACTAAAATTGTGTGACTATCTTCTTCATAGACCAATCCAAAATTCTATCTTTCAACGCTTAATCGTTTGTGTCTAGCGTGAAATGTTGCAACACGTCACCGAGACATAACTGATTTCAGGGTGTTGCTTATTTTTCTTCCATTCACGGGCATTGATCGGGAGCCTATCCCAGGCAAGGTACCCTAAGTGGTTGACAAAGGCCCTTGCATGGGGTCCACGTTACTGGTCGGTTGCCTCATCGAAATCTATGATAACCAATCGGCCCTCCATCGGCTTCTTCGGGCCTCGTACTTTTCTGCTGGTACTCGTGATTGTCGTCGAACCAGAGGGCTATGTAGGCAGAAACAAGACAATTAATAAAGAAAATTATTTTGAATTTCATGTATATAAACATAGAAGGTTGTATATTACAGACCTGGCCAGCATTGTCTTCCGGTGTGCCTTCGAGGGCCAAGTATTGAGAACCGTCATCGATGCCTTGAGGGTTCTCATCGCATTCGTGATCGTCATAACGAACATGTTCATCGCCATTGTGGATCATGTTCATCAATATTTCTTCATCATCTCTCGGGTCGGCCATTTCTACAAAAATATGTGTATATGTGGTGTTAATTATATATGCTAAACCCTAGACCCTAGACCCTAGCGTTTAGGGTTTACGACTTAGGGTTTAGGGTTTACTGTGTAGGGTTTCCTAGGGTTTACGGCGTAGGGTTTAGGGTTTAGTGTATGTCATTTGATTATGAACATCATTTGCTAACAAAAGTGGAATCAAGTGTATCTCTCATAAATAAATAGATTAAGTAAATTACAGGTAGTGTATGTCATTTGATTATGAACATCATTTGCTAACAAAAGTTGGATGATCAATGTACCGCTCACAAATAAATAGATTAAGTAAATTTCAAATAAAATTTACTAATTTATATCACTAAGTATAAATATACCACTAGTAGTGTATGTCATTTGATTAATAAACAAGATTTATACACAATATATGCATTGTAGCAACATAAATAGATGAATCTCTAGACATACCTATATTTTGAAGCCGATGATGCTTTTAGACCCCGAAACTTTAAATCTGCAGTTCTGCACTAGAAAAGGAAAATGGTTAATACATATGAAATATTATTGACAATTAATATCACTAATGCATTTTTGATGTTTGTGTGTATGTTAATTCACTAATATATATGTGTGTTAATATATATATCTGTGTGTTAATATATATACATATATGTTATGAATTTTACATTTATATTACATTTATAATATATATACACATTTTTATATTATCACTAATATATATATGTGTGTGTTAATATATATACATATATATTATGAATTTTTCATTTACATTTAATATTTATTTATAATATATATACATATTTTTACATTATCTAAGTTCATTTATATTTCGTTTATATCTAATTTTTCTTTTTTTCTTTTCTTCTATCTCTGTCTCCAGCCAACACCAGCGTGCACGGGGTGGCCGGACCGGGCCGGCCACGCGTGCGCGGCCACTGCGCGCCGGCGACGTGTGGCAGCCCGCCGACTCCTAGGGAGCGGCGGCGCCGGGCTGGTACGGTGGCCGCGTGTAGGCGCCGATCCTCTGGTACGACGTATGGTGGCGCGCGGGGCTAGTGGCGCGGGGCGCCTGTGGGCGGGCGTAGGGGCGGGGGCGCGCGGCGCACCGGTGGGCGTAGAACACGTAAGACGCGCCATCCGACGGTGGAGGCCGGTGGTGTTAATTCACTAATACAAAGTTTGTTACACTCATCAAGTTCTACATTTGGTCTAATGGTCCACTTTTCATTTGGAAAAGTTTGAACCACTAAATTTTGAATTTTGAAAGAATTCATAGCCACACACCAGTTTTCGGAACCCTAGATGGTCTCGACTAGAAAAGTCATGAATACCAATATTGTTCCACTCATCAAGGTCTACTTTTCATATATAGACCATTTTTGCATTTGACAAAGTGTTGAGAAAGTGTAGTTGAAAATCCGCAATTCTCACATATAGTTTCATATAGTTATGTGAGATTTAAGATTTGGTGACTATTGTTTACTTAAACTTTCTCAAATGAAAAACTGGTCTATATAAAAAGTTTGGATCTTGATGAGCTCTAACAACTTGGTATTCAAATGTTTTCCATTTTAAGTAATTTAGTTTGTCATTTGACCAAATTTGACCAAAACCCGTCTTGGATTTTAAAAACATATGCCTAGGATTGACTAAAATTTATCCAAATAGAAAAATGGAAAATGTATCAAATATAGATCTTGATGAGCTCTAACAACTTTGTATTCAAAATTTTTTCATTTGAAGTCATCAAATAGGTCATTTGACCAAGTTTGAACAAAGTCAAAACATTGGTTTTTACAAACACACACTTTGACTGAACCCTCGATGGTCCTAACTGGAAAAGTCATGAATACAAAGTTTGTTACACTCATCAAGTTCTACATTTGGTCTAATGGTCAACTTTTCATTTGGAAAAGTTTGAACCACTCAATTTTGAATTTTGAAAGAATTCATAGTCACACACCGGTTTTCGAAACACTAGATGGTCTCGACTAGAAAAGTCACGAATACCAATATTGTTTCATTCATCAAGATCTACATTTCATATATAGACCATTTTTGCATTTGACAAAGTGTTGGGAAAGTGTAGTTGAAAATCCACAATTCTCACATATGACAAAGTTTCAACCACTTAATTATGAATTTTCAACACATAAAGTTACAATTATATTACACAAGATGTCAAATACACATTATTACAAGCTATATCAAACGGGCACAGTGGTAAACTTCTTCTTTACGTAATGCCCTTGGTTATGATCATTCCATACCCATGGAGTGTCCTAAACGGCAAGCAGGATGCTTGGGTCTTTGGGCACACAGAAGGGTGGGATTCGTTTATCCTTTTCATAATCCTCTGACATGTCTGACTTGTCTTCAATTCCCATGATGTTTCTTTTCCCTATAAGAACTATATGGTGCTTTGGCTCGTTGGTTTTTTTTCTCGTCGTGTTTCCCTCGGGTTTTGTAGACATGTCTTTCACATAGAACACCTGATTCACATCAGCAGCAAGGACAAATGGATCATTTCTATACCCCGTATTGTTGAGGTCCACTATTGTCATTTCGTACTCCTTATCGACTGATACCCCTCCTCCGGTTATCTTCACCCATTGGCATCGGAATAGAGGGACTTTAAAATTATATGCATAGTCTAGTTCCCAAATCTCCTCTATGCGACCATAATATGTGTGTATGTCCCCATTCGGTTTCATGGCATCCACATGGACACCACTGTTTTGGTTGGTACTACTTTTATCTTGGGATACAGTGTAAAATGTATTTCTATTTATCTCATACCCTTTGTATATGAGGACGTGCCACGCTGGTTGCCTAGCCAACAAATATAATTCATCTCCAATATTTTTTTCACCCTAACATTTTTTTGCAATCAATCACTGAATGTTTCCATGTGATGATGCATAATCCTTGCCTCATTCCTCCCAGGATTCTTGGATCATACAAAATCCATGTGTTCCTCAATATACGGTTCCACCAGAGTAGAGTTTCGAAGAACTATGTAGTGCGCTTTATTGAAAGAATCATCACCCTGGCTGATATATGTTTTCTTTCCTAGTGTACCCTTTCCACCAAGTCTCCCCTCATACCGTGATTCAGGAAGACCAATTGAGTCAAGGTCAGGAATGAAGTCCACACAGAACTCAATAACCTCCTCTGTCTCGTATCCCTTGGCGATGCTTCCTTCTAGCTGACCCCGCTGGTGAACATATTTTTCAGTACACCCATAAATCTCTCTAAGGGAAACATGTTGTGTAGGAACATAGGACCCAGAATATTAATCTCTTTAACGAGATGAACTAGATGTGTCATGATATCAAAGAAGGATGGAGGGGACACCAACTCAAAGCTGACAAGACACTGAACCACATCATTCTGTAGAGTAGCTAGATCCAAAGGATTGGTTGCCTTCTAAGAAATTGCATTGAGAAATGCACACAGCTTCACGGTGGCAAGACGTACATGTGGAGGTAGAATTCCTCTTAAGGCAACCAGAAGCAGTTGCGTCATAATCATGTGGCAGTCGTGCGATTTTAAGTTTATAAATTTCTTCTCCGGCACATTTACTATACACTTTTTATTGGAGGAGAACCCAGATGGGACCTTGATGCTGTTTAGGCACTCAAACATGCTTTCCTTCTCCTCATTGCTAAGAGTGTAGCTAGCAGGTCTTAAGTAATGGCGTCCATCATCTGTCTTCTTTGGATGCAGGTTGTCTCATTCTTTCATGCGCTTCAAGTCCTCTCATGCCTCGAGGGTATCCCTAGGTTTTCCATACACACCCATGAACCCTAGGAGATTGACACAAAGGTTCTTTGTTAGGTGCATCACGTCGATCGAGTGGCGGACCTCAAGGTCTTTTCAATATGGTAGCTCCCAAAATATTGACTTCTTTTTCGACATTGGGGGGCGCCCCAAAGCGTCTTTCAAAATAGGTTCACTGCCTTGTCCCTTTCCAAACACTACTTTCAAATCTTTGACCATCTTGAATACCTCCGCCCCATCTCGGTTGCCGGGATTGGACCGGTGTTCTGCCGTACCTTTAAAATGTTTTCCTTTCTTTCTCAACTGGTGGTTCTTAGGAAGAAATCGATGATAGCCAAGATACATGACCTTTCGATATTTTTTAAATAGACAGCCTCAAGGTCACCAAAACAATAGGTGCATGCATTATATCCCTTGCTTGTCTGTCCTAAAAGATTACTTAGAGTTGGCCAATCATTGATTGTCACGAACAACAATGCTCGCAGGTCGAATGCTTCCTGTTTGTACTCATCCCACACACGCACACCTAGTTTGCTCCATAGAAGCAGGTGTTCCTCAACTAATGGCCTTAGGTAGACATCGATGTCGTTGCCAGGTTGCTTCGGGCCTTGGATGAGCACCGGCATCATAATGAACTTTTGCTTCATGTATAACCATGGAGGAAGGTTGTAGATACATAGAGTAATGGGCCAAGTGCTATGACTAGAGCTCTGGTCCCCAAAGGATTAAATCCATCCGTACTTAATGCGAACCTTAGGTTTCTTGCATCGTCTGCAAAGTCTGGGAATTCTCTATCTATTTCTCTCAACTATAACCCATCTGCAGGGTGTCTCAACATGTTGTCCACCTTACGGTCTTCTTTGTGCCATCACAACAACTTTGCGTGGTCCTTGTTTCTGAACAGTCGTTTTAGGCATGGTATTATTGGAGCATACCACATAACCTTGGCAGGGATTTTCTTCTTTGGACGTTCTTCATCCTCAACATCGCCAGGGTCATCTCGCCAGATCTTGTACCGTGACGCATTACAAACAGGGCATTCATCTAAATTCTCGTGCTCGCCACGGTATAGGATGCAATCATTAGGACTGCATGTATCTTCTTAATTTGTAATCCTAGAGGGCAGACAATCTTCTTTGCTTCGTATGTAGTGGTGGGCAATTCGTTGGGCTTTGGAAGCATCTTTTTTTGGATCTTTAGTAATTTCCCAAATGCCTTGTCAGATATACCATTCTCTGCCTTCTACTATAATAACTCCAGTGTTGTGCCTAGCTTTTTTTGCCCATCTTCGGCGGACGGGTATAGTAACTTCTTATGATCTTCTAGCATTTGGTTAAACTTAGTCTTCTCCTTTTCACTTTCGTAATCTCTCTATGCGTCATGAATGACATCACCAAGAGCATCATCTTCAGCTATAGTGTTTTTTGCATCTGCCTCTTCACCTTCCTCCATCGCAAAGTCATAGTATTGAGCAAAAATATCATCAGGGTCCGCTTGTTCTTCTTCATCTTCTTCCATCATAACCCCGGTCTCTCCATGCTTGGTCCAACAAATGTAGTTTGGCATGAAACCTGACTTGAACAAGTACAAGTGAATACTTCTTGAGCTATAAAATTCTTTTAAATTCATACATACGACACATGAACAACACATAAAACTATCATGCTTGTTTTGCTCTGCCACTCTTAAGAATTCTCGCCCGCCCGCAATGAACTCGTTGGAGCGGCGATCGACATTGTACATCCAATGGCGTGTCGTCATCTGCATTATCATAGAATTTGCATTTTTCTATTAAAAGGTGTAATTTTATCTCTAAATAAAATTAATTTGAAGAATTTTTAAAGCTAAAATTAATTTATTTTAAAATTATAAACAATCAACATTATTTAATATTTTAAAATGAGAACATGAACAAATTAAAGTAAAAAATATCCTCAATTGTCTATAATAGAACTAAACATGATTTGTGTATACATACTAGTAATGATATGTGTATACTATTTTTTAGGTACTACATTTATCATCTTTCATAAAAATTCAAACATA
>Ga0182004_10000716_pt1 | contig 21790 bp, 9 predicted proteins | sample Sormic07211540_1_FD_120479 | JGI IMG/M metagenome (GOLD analysis project Ga0182004, IMG submission 120479) | Endophyte microbial communities from Sorghum bicolor roots, Mead, Nebraska, USA - 072115-40_1 MetaG | ecosystem: Host-associated > Plants > Roots > Unclassified | place: USA: Nebraska...
AAAATTTCGTTTTCCTATAGCCTGCAAAAGTACAAATTTTGATTTTAAAACTTAAAAGTTTAACATGTGGATAAATATATGCATGCAAGACTTATTTTGGGATTCTCTTCATATGGATTTTTTTCTGCTTCTTTTGTTTGTGGCCTGAGGAGCAGTATACTCTGTATTCCTATGTGACTGACAAATGATCCAAAGCTGTAAACGCGAACAGGGCGGCCTCCTAGTGATTACTGATTAGTTTGTGTATATATATTAATAATAGAAAAAGGTAGGTAAAAATTAGGAAAGAGAAGGATAGAAAGGAAGCTAAGAATTGAAACGTAGTAGGGAGAATTATTGACTACCTGAAGAAGCCGGCGGCGCTGCGCGCTCGAGGCGATGCTTCGTTCTGGCGTTGCCTGCGCGCTGGTATTGGTGTTAGGTCCACGGATTGCATCTGAAAACAACAAAGGAAAGGAAAGCAAGGGATGATGGGAAATCCGCTTACTCCGGCGAATGAAGAGCGGGGTACAGTACAGTACAGCGGCCGCACCGCACCGCACGCGGAGCGGACCTGCGGGCGGCAGCGGTGGCAGAGGGGATCAGACAGGGACAGAGTACCTGCAGCGGCGGAGAGCCGGAGGCGACAGAGCTAGACCTAGACGGACTAGCGCCTTTGGACTTCCGAGCGAGTCAGCTAGAGCTTAGAGGAAGAACAGTGGCGTGCTGGTCGGATTTGGGACAATAAAATGGAAAATATCTCGGACAGCGGGACCCATTCGAGTCGGAAAGCCCATGGATTTGAGAGCACCCGGAGGCCCGGTGGAGGCAGGGCGGTTTGAATTTGCGTCTTGGCCCCACTGATTTGGGCCCAAAACGAATAGGGGCCCGGATGGATTTTTTGAATTGAAGAAAAAAGTTTATCCGATAGAATCTCAACTTTTGAAACGGTCTGATTTATATAGAGTAGCTTTAAAAACGATTTTAGCTAATATAATATCACGTCAGCCGTAAAATAACAAATCAGGCGATTTCACGTTCAGGGTCAAATAGACTTTTATCAAAAGAAGATATATAGAAATAATTTTTCACAAAAGTATCTTAACATTTTTACTAAATAAATATGCGTTTAAAATATTGAAATATAATTTGATCTTAGAAATTCGTAAGAATTGTTTCAACCTAGAAAAATATTATACTACTTATTTTTTTTTTCTAAAATCATGCTATATTTTTCCTCGCTTAGAATTATTTAAATTTAATACAGTCTCCTAAAATATCAAACTGGGCCAAATTTGAAATGGTGGATGTGTAATTGATTTGAAAAATAAAAAAAAGCTCAAGAAAGGGAGGAGTTCCCACTGGATCTGGGCGCTAGCACAGCCTCGTACCACCACCATGTCCAAGAAAGGGAGGGAGATGCTACTGTGGTGGAGAACGCCGCAAGGGAGAGGGAACCGCCGCCATAGGGTGAGAGAGGGAGGGGCAACAAGATGACCTCAACCTAGATCTAGCCAACCTCCGCGTGGATACAGCCAACCTGCGCTGGATCCGGCCGAGCTCCACCTCCGCCTCGATGCCCGGCATCCACCCCACCGCTCTCCTGTGGCATGGGCCTTCGCCGGCCAAGGGCGCATGGCCCACCCAACGAGGCACACACGCATCTGTGCTGCCTTGGTGCAAGCCTCTCCTGTAGAGGGAGGGGAAGGAGGAGAGGGACGAGAGGGAGCCGCGCGCCTAGAGTAGAGGGAGGAGAAGAAGGAGAGAGAGCCGCACACCTGGAGGAGAGGAGAGAGGTGCCGACGAAGAGATTGAGCTGGCTAAGACAGTTGGGAGAGGATGAGTGACCCTGAAACCCTAAGGCAATGTATATATACTTGCCCAGTAGAGAGGAAACGTACCACACACTAGGCCTCGGCTATATTAACAGAGGTAGGCCTTAAAGTTGCTTGCCTCCAAAAATAGTCTATTTTCAAATGTGGTTGCCTTAAAATGATCACCTTCACAAATCAATTTAAGGAGACGGGTATTTTTTCTGATTGCCTCCATAAGTATATTGACTGCCTAGGTTAATCGATTTTGTGAGGCAGTTAATTTTTTATGCCTTGACAAATAAAATGACATCATGTTCGTTAATCGTCTGACATTTTCTGGGGTGGTTGGATTTTGTGACCACCTCGGTTAATATTTTGGCACCGCCTCACAAAATCATTTGTGTAGTAATGACCCTCTTAATAAATGAGTCAGTCTTCAAGACATGTTAGAAATTTAGAATAGATGATTATGTACCTTCTGTTGCAACGCACAGACATATTTGTTAGTATAATATTAAATGATGAAAATGCACATGTTTTGGAATCAAGCGATACATATGAGTACCGGTCCGAAGTTCACGTCATGGATGGGACAATAAACCACTTAGGACTCCAACATCTAATTCTCACATATTATTGCTATTAGTATAACTAGCTAGGACTCTTATGCTCCGGAGAGTGGAGTCGCATGTGGATAGTGAGAGATAGAGAGTGCGATGGGACCAAATTTTGGAGGAAGATTTTTTCGCTCTTTAATTTAACATTAGGTATACATATAGATACTTTATATTAGACTATGCATTGGAGTTCATTAATTATAAGGTTTGCATATGATACAATGTTGTATTTCACTCTTGTTCTTAGTTTGCATTGATTAAAGCAATATCACTCGTATGACATATAGAAAAGACAAGTAGCTTTACAACACTTTCATTTATATATGCTCCATTATGACAGAATTCTGAGCATGACACACTTGAATTGCTTGAGTAGCCTTCATTCATTCTTAGCAAGTAGTCTGCGGCGGTACTCTCCGAGAGCCCAAATAGGATATAAATTGCGGTAGTTGGGGTAGTTGAAATAAACAGAAGAATTGGTGTTTCCAACATGTTCCTATATAATTGAAATGTAAGAAAATGTTTAGTAATGGTACTCCCTAGTACTATAATAGCATCATTAACCTTCTTGAAATAGAATAAAGAGAGATTAAAGATCTAATTTGCATGTCATTTCATTTTTCATATCATGGGTGAGATAGATGCCTACTATAATAGCATTATTAACCTTCATGAAATATGATAGCCTTAATGACTATAATTGTTTGCATGCGTAAAATTTTAAATGGCAACCTTCATCCTGCTGCCATATTTGGTTGAATGTCGCTTACTTAAAAGGTATTGCAAAGGGTGGTTCTGACAAACCATATTATAAATGATTTTTGTAATACATCACAATTTTTAACTACAAAAGATTTTGTAATACAAAATTTATGTTATTAGACATGTATTAAAATCCGTACTTGCTCATGATTATATTGCATCACATAAATGGAATAATGATGATTAAAGGTTGGTTAAATATTTTTCCTAACTAAATGCATCACAATTTCAAATAGAGAGAGTATTAATTGTAATAAATAGATATGACAATTCAATTTTATAAAAAGCCCAAAATACATTTCCAAAACACTATTCAGTGCCGATATGTGTTTCGGTTTTGAGCCATGTTGCCCATATGTTCTCCAATGGTGGGATTGGTACCCTTTTTATTTTGACCAACATAATTATATATACATGGATAATACATTGAAAAATAACAACATAACATTGTGACATAATCTAAAAAAAATCATTGGAAATGTATTTTGGGCTTATTATAAAATTGGTTAAATTAAGTCTTAGCAAGAGGATGTTGGCAGTACAACATTAAAAAAAGACTTGCATGTACCACCACAACGTTCATAACAATATAATCTTACCTGCTGAGGATAATCTCCTGTCTCCATTTGCATATTGATCAATACTTTTGCAGCACCGTTTAATGGTGTTGGGTCCCGTTCCATCTATGTATTACACAAATTAGAAAATAAAATGGATGGATAACATGTGTTCCTTAATGGTACTCCCAATATATAGTCATGCACAAGTGATGATAAGAATACAAAAATTATACGCGAAACACTAACATAAATATATTTTATCGCAATTTATTTGTTAAACCTAGTAAAATAATAATCATGATTTTTAGTTAGAATGAACCTGGAAGATCCATATCCTCCATTTATATCCAAATAAGTGGAATTCTAGTATTTCTCGAACAAATTCACTAATGCAGAAAATCTTATCCATGCTGGGTCTAAACCCACTATCTATGTGCCGGTTATTAGAACAAAATTCACTAATGTGCAGAAAATCATTTTTGGTTTTCGTGCCACAAGTTGGACTTAATTTATAGAAAATACGTGCAATATTTGTGTCTCTAAATAAGATTTTTAAAAAACTAGAGTCAAATAACTTTCTAATGATACTAATTATGTACCATAAATATTAATATTTTTTAATATATATTTAGTCAAATTAGTTTGTCGGGAAGTGCAAATGATAGTTATTTTGGAACGGAGGAAGTATATGCCGAAGAAATACAGGAATGAGAAGAGAAGGATTGGCCTCAGTCAAATTGGGACCCACACGTGGAGAAACTATGTGCTGGAACGATGCATAGTATGGCGTTTTATTATTAGGACATGGAAACTAATCCTTGGTTTAAAGGGTTGGCACTACCCTTAGAAGTCCTACTCATGACGTGACCCTCTACCTCTACTAGCTAGCCTCGATCTGCTGATCAGGACCTGACCTAGTGGGCCCTTCAATAGTAGTTCTTTGGTTAGACCTATGTCATGTGTCCATGGTTTGTCCCCTACTAAGAGCTACTCAAGAGTTCCCCAAAAATATAACCCCCAAAACTTTGTATTAAGAGCTCTCTTAAATAATTATTTTCTAAAAACTAGTTTCCTCCACAGCAGCTCTCCAATATTTTACACCCAAAAATATTTTGAACTTGCCACAACGTCAGTTAGTTGGATGAGGATGGGGCTAGAAACAGAAATAGTTGGATTGGGACTTCTCCATCCGCTTGGCCAGCTGTTCCATCCTTCGTAGCTCCTCGAGTCTCACCTTTTCTAATGAACGGGAGAAGGGGCACGGGAATTTTCTACCAGAACGGGGCACGAGCGCGGGAAAAGAAGCACCCAAGAAGATTGGGGGCACGCCGTCGGTCTGAACATATGAGGGGGAGGGGCGCAGGCTCAATTTTCCCGAACGAGCAAATCTTGGGAGAAGGTTTGAGGAGCTGTTGAACCCATAGGTTTTCTCCTAAGCACGTAAGTTTTAGTTTTGGGAATATTATTAGCTTTCTCTTGGAGATGCTCTGCATATTTTGCTTTTACATCTACTTCCAAATGAGGGGCCTCTGCCGCCTCTGGCTCCCTCCAGACTTGGAAGGTGGCTCGGGACAGCCCTTGTCCTGTAATACTGACGTACGCCGAGGTATTATTATGTTGCAATGCTTGATTGCATAGTTTCTCCAAGACATCACTTTTGCTTATGTTTACTAAGTGAGCATTCTTTTGTTGTAATTAAGTGATATGATGTGACCTTGCAAAAAAAATGAAGTGATATGTGTGACGAAGAAACCAAACCTGTCCGGCATACATCAAAGCTAGCATCGCCCAAGCAGTTTGTACTGCATGAGTACTAGGACCCTCTACGTAGACCTGCATAGGATTACAGCAAAAAAAAAAATCCTCAGTATGACTACATCAATTCTTTTCTCAATTATGACAACAATAAGCTAATGACATGCATGATAATTATTGAAGCATATCTATTATCCAAATTCCAGAAATATGATGCATATATAGAACCCCAAGATTGATATCGTTCATTCACTTGGTTGGTGCACTTATGTGCATTTCATTATGATTTACCATATGTGTTCCAATTGTGTTTGATATAACAATTTTACCCCTTATTTTGTATTTTCCAATATTTTACTCTCTTATTTGTTTGACTGTAGCAATCTGCTTCTATCAGTTCTATGCATGTTGACTACTCAAAAATTCTGTAGGGGTCTCTCTATTTCAGACTGCACACACAAATTTTGTTTTATGAATTATTTTGGTAGGTTGCACGTCATGCATGCCAAAAGTTACAGATGAAAAGATGTAAGGAAATTAAAGGGGGAAAAAACTTGTTTTCACCTGTCTTTCACAAGAAATATAGCTCTCTCCCCAACCACCTGTTCTGAGTTGTGTTGACAGCAAAAACTCACATGCTTTCCTAATACAAATACTGTTCTCGTAATTTCTCCCAGCAGCAACTAAGCCTTTTATTCCATACAGGGTCCCATAGATAAAACAGATGCCCCAAGTGCCATACCTTGCAGATAATAGCCACTTTAATTAGTTATCATGCATAAAACAATAGATAATACTTTGTCAAATGTAGACTATGTTATCATACAGACCAGGATCCATCCTTCTTTTGATTATTCTCTATAAACGTGGCAGCTTTGCTGACATACTCTCTTATCTCTTTACTGCGGTACTCTGGATTTACCTCCAGAAATAGTACCAAAGCTTCCATCACTGAGGAAGTACATTCAACCGTTCTGCCAATAAATTAATCTAGTGACTTGGTTTTGCCAACAAATTAAAATGAGTGATATCAAATTCTCATTTTAGTGGAATTGTCTTAGTTCTTACGGGTAATCAGCCATAATATTCCGAAAGCTCTCCAATGGATTTAAGATCTAGAAATACAACAAAAGTCAGTGTACATGCGTGCATGGAACTACAAGATCTGTGAACATAATAAAGTACCAAGATTCTTTGCTAATTTTCTAATAAGATAACATTAGACAGTGGATTATTTTTCAACAGTTCTATATTTTGCATTTTTTGTAGACAACTTGTACTGAATACCATAGACTCCATTTATTATAATGGTGATGTAACAATATATAAACAATGTTTGTGCTAATAAGCTGAAAATCAACTCATCTAGTAGAATTATCATTAATATTATTACTCTCCACCCAACAAAAATTTAAGTTCACTTTTCATGACCTCCAAGACTTCAATGTAAAATTTAACCATTTATGAATTTATCACTAGCATAGTTTTATATTCCTCAACATAACTTTATTTCAGAAACATATAATTTTGTTCAAAGATTCTTATTATTTCTTTTATTTAAAAGGCCACACCTTCAATTTCAGTTGTTGATGGGATAGTAGTGAAATTATCTTACCAAAACTCCATAGAACATATTTTAGAAGGGTCGGAATAGTCTCCTAAATTGGGTTTAGTGTTACTTACATTTTCTATAATTTTAGTTTGTGACAAGATTAAACTTCTGGAATGGCATGGTTGCACCTCTGTCCAGATGCACAGGACATGTTTCAGAAATTGTTATGTAAGTTTGCATGTGTAGTCTTATATTGCCGCATATGATCTCTATGTTCTATGTCTCCATGTTTTCACTCCAAAACAATGTGTTGGGAATGCTCCTAATAGTGTAGCACAGGGTTCTGGGAACCAAAACTAGGAAATTTTTGGAGCCTACCGAATTGGACAAAGTTTGGAAAATTCAGAAAAGTCAGGCTAGGATTCATCTGAGTCGACTTGTCAGAAAATTGTGTTTGATAAAATTCCTCCAAAATTTAACAAAAATCAGCTATAGATTGACGTATCTGTAGCACCCCCACTACTGATGCTTGATGATTGCATTGAGAACTGCTCCTGTTCTTCTTCCGTGTGGTGCCGCAATGACTTGATCGTCAGTGCATCTCATAAACTAGAGGCCGCGGTGCCCACGGAGGCACGGAGTTGCATGAAAACCCAAGGGATCCGGTGGAGATTTCAACATGACATGGTGGAGGGCAACATAACACTACTGGAAACTCAAAATTTCATGTCGGTATAAACGCTACCGATAGAATAATTGTAATAATTCTGCCGGTGCGCTAAACCCGACAGAATAATTACCGACCCAACAGAAAAACAGAGAATTTACTGTCGGTATATGCGTAACCGACAGAAAATTTAGATACACACAGGAAAATACCTTTATTTTCTGTCGGGACGTATTTTTCCAATCGAAAGATTTCTAACACACAGAAAATAAGGAGAAAATCCAATGGGCGCCAAAACTTGCTGCCATTCCCGCCAGCCCAAACATCCAACGCTGACGTTCGGCATCGACAGAAATAAAATTTCAAACCTAACGAACTAGAATTTGCCTGTCAACGCTCCATCGACAGAAATATAATAAAACCGACTAAAAAATACACATACTGACAGTATAATTCGGTTTCCCTGTCGAGCTAGTCCTGTCGGAATTTTTGAACCGACAGAAAAACTTGTTTCCTATATTTTCTGTCGTTTTTTGGCATTTTTGTGTCTGTTTTTTACCGACAGGAATTTTTGAGTTTCCAGTAGTGTAACAAACATAACCGGTAGTGAGGAAGAGTGGATGGAAGGCGGTGAGATCTTGCCTCTACATTTCTCAACCAGTACTAGATGGGAGATGGAGGAGAAAATGAAAACACTAGGGTTTCAAGAGTGGGCTTTGCGCTTTTGTATGGGGAGATATTTTGTGGGCTAGTTTGTAGTATTGGACTAAATCTTTTCACCAGTTTGATCTTACTTCCGGCCCAACCAAAATGGATTTGGTGCATTTGGACATTCTGGTCCATTCCAGTTGAATCCCAACCCTAGCTTAGTGTTTAAACATCATTATTATCCAAATTTTTTCTTGATTTTAAATTTATTTTGAACTTATTTTCCTAGCAAACAGTAAATTCGAGTCCTTCAACAAAATTTAGTTATTACATAGAGTTTTTATAAAGGAGTTATTACATAGAGTTGGATGGACATAAGATACACTAGACCATCACTTATCCTATTAATGCACATGCATATGGCACAAAGTTCTATCTTCTGTTTTTTCAAGAGGTTCAAAATGGTAGCATAGCAAAAGGCACTCACCTCTAGCCAAGAATAAGTTCTTTGGCATTCAAATGTAGAAACTGAACCATCTTTGTTCTTCAATAGAAAAATGTAACCTATAGTTAGTGAAATATTGCACTAGAGTGTAAAATGTGGACCACTTTTACATATGTAAAATGTCACATATAAGTAGTGAAACTGATCATTGATTTACTTGCAACAAATGCAAACATCAAATCAAAAAGAGGTAATGATATTCCTGGTCCAATTCTTCAGCAAACAATTGATGCAATCCATCTAGAGTAGCTAGCAGGTGACATATATAGTACTGGTTTGTAGGAAACAACATTCTCACACTTATAAAGTCATTCCATGATAATTATAAAATTAATTGCATTTTACTAAATATATTTTAATAGAATTGTTATCAGAGGACACAGATCTCATATTCTCTCAAAAGGATCACATATTCTCGAGAAACACTTTATTTGTTTCAGAAAGTGGTAAATAATATCTATAAAAAAATGGTCACATACTTTTAGACAACTCTCAATCTATAGAAAAACACTAAGTGGTGGTAGTTGCAAGCAGAAATATATGTTTATTGGTATATGATAAATCTGTCATTGATGCATAGTACACCACCAAACGCTAAACCCTATATAATTGCTGTAAAAAATAAATTTTCTAAACCCTAAATAATTTCTACAAAAATTAAATTTTATAAATCATACCATAAAGGAAAGAAGGCAATCCGCAGCATTTAAGAGCCATTCATCTTCCTCTTGATTCTTAAAGAGCTTAGGATATACCTTTGAAAGCAACATCATTGCCTAAATAAACAAAACAAAGAAAATTAGTCAAATGATGAAATTTTATGATACCAAAATTGATAATTTTTTTAATAAGATTTATGAATACACAACTGACAAGCTTGTAACAACCTTAGTTGCTTCTGCAGTACAGTCACTTGAAGCCCAGCCATTATCTACAGTTGAAAGTGTCCATGAGCCTTTTGATCTGTGTCGGAACCAATAATTTGGGTCTCCTGGAGGATTTCTAATAACCTGCTTGTTACAAAGAATGTATCAAAATACACAAGGAAAACAGAAGTTAACAACATTGTTCTTAAAAAAAATTGATAAATTGAAGATGAGAAACAACAGACTTGTGCTTTCTTTATATATGTGAGAGCTCTCTTGATGGTTGAACCGTAATCATTGCCAATATCTGCCGACAAGAAGGCCTGGGTTATAAGTGCTATCTCCCAGTTTTGGGTACCATCATATATCTACAATCCAAATTAATAACGCATCAAATAAATTTATCTCAATTTCCATCTTATTCAGAAAAAGGGTAATATCAATTTCCTATTTCATATAGAATTATAAATACTGCAATTTTTTTGCAACGTGGAATACCCATATAAAAAATGAAATGAAATAATAACAATAATGGCTAAAACCAATGTTAATAAATTATGTTATCTCTCTATATCATGTCTTACCTTTTAGTTGGCCTATGTAGAATGGTAAACCTTATGTCGAATTATTTAACATAAAATGAATATTATCATGAAAATTCAAAGGAACATAACTCACAAACATCCTAGACATCACTAGTAATAAATCTACTTTCTTGTTTTGAGCACTTAAGTTTTCCTGAAGCAAAGAATCACGCATCACAAAGTCCCTATACTATTAAAGAGAATTTCCTAAAGTGAAATGGATATTTTAGTACAAGTGAGTGATGAAGTTTTCACTAGAAAAATAAGTAATTAAGGCGTATATCAAATGATCATTAATATATAATGAAAGAACTGTAGGATGCTTTCTTGTCAAAGGCAGTATTTTAAAAATAATTATTCAATTAGCTTAGTACCATTTCCAATGATGATGAGACTTGACAACAAGCACAATGCAAGCTATTCAATGTGGGTAACCAGATTGAATACAAATGGATATTGCTAACCCATGATATTTAATTTTTGGTTCCACAATTCCGTTTAGAATAAGAGTGGGACAAGGACAGTGTCGGATACACACACAAATACAAAGTGCCTCAGCTATAAATAAAGAATAAATGTGTGTTAAATATGGGACGAGTTCTAAAATAATTTGGATGAATTGTCTTATTACCAAATCATACTTCAATTAGATAAAAATAAGAAACTCTACTTCACTTACCCTTTCGAGCAGAAACGTACTCATCATGGACTTGAATCAAACAGGGCTTGCAGGCCACTCGTAATGATATCCGATGAGCTACTTGAATCTAATATATGATGACCTAACTATTTGAATTATCGGATTCGATATCAGTCGTCATCTGATCGAGATATTGGCCACCTAGCTCCTAAGCTCCTAAGCACAAACACCTTATATTCGATCCCATATCTCAGTTTGTATCTGCTGTTATCCAAAAGCAATATAGGAATCTCCAATCTAAATCACTATGCAACCCTCTTTAAACAGTTGGGCACATGGAAAATATACATAACATTTGCACTTCTAATAATTAATGTTGGTTTCCATCTTATGATTTGATGTGGATCTATATAGCCTATAGGATCCTAAAGTAGTATCTCAATTGGTTCTTACAGCTGGAAACATGTTATGTCGTCATTTTGTAGAGGTTATGGAAGCATTTTTTTTCGCGCGCGCGCGCGCGCACACACACACAGAGAATAATCAAAGGAAATGCATGAAATTGAGTTGACATCAAGTTCAAAGGAAAAATGAGGGAAACTGAAGGTATGTATATAGTTGTACAGTACTTTTGTCTTCATGCCATCTTCAGCAATCCACAAATAATCATGTATCCTTGCAATATGTCGCTTGAGCACATCTGGATTTGGGTTTTCTACCCAACGGACTATAATGTTCAGTGCCTAATAATCATCAACAAATTGTAGAAATGTTAACACTCAATAAATTTTATCAAGTATATACACATTCAAGATTATAGTGGAAAAGAATGGAAATGACCCCACCTTTGTCATTGAAACATACCCATTTTGTTTGTGACCTACCACTCAATTTTTTGTCTCGGTATATTTGTGTTCGTTGGCAAGCCAATGGCACGTAATGAGTGACATTTTCTTTTATTGACACTAGGGGATTATTGTCCCAAAAGCCTTGCAGCTTGCTTAGGAAATATATTTAAGAACTCACCTTCTCTTGATCTTAACCACACTTGTTTCATTACTGTGCCTTGATAGTTGTCATGGTTTCAAGATATGCCACACTATAGTACATATATTCTGAAATATGCAACTACAGTCTCATGTAGTTCATAATAACACTATAATTATAACAGCCTTGTTCTAATATAGCTCAAATTGTAATGGTACACTACAAATTTCATTTTCACAGCATGGTTTTCACTACCGGTTTGGCCAAAACTAGCAGTGGTAATGTTTAACAAACTATTCAAAAGCAGGTCGGAGGATGGTCAGGTGGTACAAATCATGGTGGTTATCACCCTCGGATCATATGGTGAGTCAGCGGTGAAAACAATTTCCACTGCCGGTTTTAAAGAAAATGGGCGCAGTGGGGCAAATAGTTGGCAGTGAAAATTGTTTTCATTGTGGGCTCATGGCAGACCTTATGATGGCAAAACCATGGTTGTTTTATCCACTGATTGTCCACCGAGCAAGCAAAGAAAGCAATTTTCACCACCGGCTCAAATGTCCACTATGCTCCACCTACTACGGTCTAGTGATGAAAAATTCCATATGATCCAACTGTGAAAACCGCTAGGAACAAAACCACCTTTCAATCCTCTTCTTTCTCTTGCCATCCACTTCTTTACCCACTACTTCCACCTGCTTCCTTCACCAAATTTGAAGGTTGCACATGTTTCACCTAGACTCCCAATTCTCAAAGGATGCACATTGCTTCCTTGTTCTAAGGTTGGTAACTAGCAACCCTTCTTGATCATGCTAGCTCCCGAATTTTGAAGGTTGCACACCACACCAACTTACTCTAAAGTTGGTATGTAGCCTCTACATTATTATTGTTAGCTTGTTTTCTTGTTTATATTGTTTCAAATATATCGAGATAAATGTGATTGGCATCATCTTTCATTTATTTATTTATTATAGAGAATTTTTCAAAGAGTTGTTCAAGAGGCTCCCAAATTGTGAAGGCTGCACATCACCAATATTATTACTCTAAGGTTGCTATCTTGCCATTTACCATTGAGAATGATGTAGGTTCTTAGCAGACATTTTTTATTAAATTGAAAGGCATATGTATTATTACTACCAATGTCATACATGTTATGCTATTCACAGATGGATTGCGTAGGATGTACTCTGTTGTTCCTACCTGCCAAGTTCATGGAAGGTATTGATTCTTTTATGAAGGTCGCCATGGGGTACATGACAAATAATGTATGGAGTGATGGATACATACAGTGTCTATGTGTTGATTGCAAAAATCAAAAGCAGTTTTAGAACATCAAGCAAATCCATTGTAGTAGGGATCTGGTTAACTACTTTAAGTATTACTACTATGACATTCTGCCTAATTGGTTTCATGTTCAACCAATCTGTAGTCCATAGCCAAGGTCATGTTATTAGTAATTGGCAGATATCATCAACCATGCTAATCTTGGTATGGATGTAATGCATGAATGTAATGCCAAAGTTTCATCTCTAAATGGATACAGTTTTTCTACTAAATGTATATGTGTTCTGAAATTTGATGGTTTGTTCCATGGGAGGAAACTACTAGCTAAACAAGACATCGATACGCCGACATGCATTGGATGATGATTACCTAGATTAGATGTTGTGTGATGAAGAAGACATCATATTCCTGCTCTACACACTGTCATCATCAAGGACATAGACAAGAATTATGCTACCTGAAAGTTATGTTTCTGTTCAGCAGTTGCACCAAATTAAAATTAGTATTATGTTACCTTATTAAAGTATTATTTTACTTGTTGCTAGCTAGTGCATTTGAGGATCAGTGTACTGAGGTGAAAAACTGTATCTCAGAAATAGGCTTTATTGAAACTACATCTTTTGCATTCAGTTTCAGTTTATTTGATTTTGCCTTTAAATGAATTGTTTCAGTTTATTGCAAGAACAGGCAACCAGAGTGGTTAGAGATGTTGTACCAGAACAAATTCAAAGGCTTTGTTTTGGTTATCAGTAATTTATTACTTATAGACTACTGCACAATTAGCAACAACAGCATGCCTCTTAAATTCAAGATGTTGCAGATGCATCTAGGCAGTATAACTTTCCATGATGATCTGGGGGCTCATGTCAAATATCCAATTCTAGTAGGGCCGTACAGACCCCAAATTTGGCTAGCTAGGCACCCAAATCCTCACCACGGACCCCAACACCCACCCTGGCCCATTCTTATCATTTCTCTCCTGCGTCTGTACAGAATGACGTGGCTTCTTCTCCACCGGCAATGGAGCAGAGACTCTAATCGTGGCGTGCTCTTCCCCTAATCGTGGCGTGCCCCCTCTCCAGTCTCCACTGAGCACGGCTTCTTCTCCACCGTGCGAGCGTACGTGGCCGCCTGCCTCCACCTCCATCTCCAGTCCCCTCTGGTGCGGCGCAGCTCAGCTCAGCTCCCTCCCTCCCTCCCCTCCCTCTCTCTCTCTCCCTCCCTCCCATGGCGGGCGACTGTGGCCCTGCTCGTGGCCCCCTTTGTCGTACGGCTAGATTCCGTTCATCGCGCGGCCAGGCTCTCTCCCTCTCCCTCCGTCGCATGGCCACTGGCAACCGTCCATCCCCGCTGCCGCTGCACAGCTGCTCTGTTCCCACCTCCGGTTCGTTCCCTATCTCCTCACTCCCCTCTCTCTCGCTCTCGCAGCACCGGCAGAATGCGAAGAAAAGGAAAAGAGGGAGGGAGAGTCACTGCCAAGCAGGTCCCACATGTCAATGGATGTGGAAAAATATTTGGGGGCCTTGTTTGGTTGTTAGAGCAACTCCAACCCACCTCGCCCTATTCTAAATCTAGAGATTTGGTCTCTTATTTTCCATGCCCTTCCAAATTATAGTTTCAGCCCCTCAAATCTAGAACCCCTATCCAGTGGGTCCCACCTACCTTCCTCTCCTCACCCATAAATCAAGACAAGAATGGAGGATTTGTCAATACCTCCCCCTAGTCAGTCCCTTCTAAGCCCGCCAGAGATGGGGAAGAAGAGGGAGAAGAATGAGAAGGAGAGAAAATCAAGTGCAGAGAGGAGGCTAATAAACAACTAAGTTTTGTTTCACAATTCTCTCTCTCTATATATAGATGACTCTGGCTTAGAATATAATATAGAGCAAACACCACACATTTCCATTCCTATATTAAATGAAATAACCAGAATGAGGCAGCGATTAATGAATAAAGTAAAGACACAATACCTTGCTAACTGGGTGTAGGCCAATATACTGAGTAGTTTCGTCCTCGTAATGGATATGTTCTAGGATGTGACTCAGTGCTCTTTCTCTTAACTTGTTAAGCGGCCAACAGTTCAAGAATGGTTCCACAAACGTGTTCAAACAACTTGCAGTGGCATTGAATATTGCTGAAAGCTGATAGCGTGTGTCCACCTAAAAAATAGCAAGACTGAAATTCATATTGATGTTGTGGTGTTAATGCACTGCTTTATTTGGCGTCTATATACTTGGTTTCTATATGCAAGAGAATTTTAAGGTCTCAAGAAAGTACAGGGGGACAATTGAACACAAAACTAGATTAGGGGTTATTGAACACAAAACTAGATTAGGGGTTAATCCAAAAACTTTTTTTTGGGTAACCTGTTCGCTTGAGTTTATCTGCCAAATCTACCTGCCATTTAGTAGTCAATAAATAGAACTTTCAGCCATGATTTTTCTGCCAAGCGAATAGTTACACAAAATACTTTCATAATATATGAACCTTGTGTTATCAACCTATATAAAATTTAAGATATTAATTGCTATGCTCGCTGCAGCTCCAAATTAAAGCTGTGGAGTCCTGTAGCATATGCTGTGCTGCAGTTGCAGCCGCTGTAGAAGCACAACCGATCAGGTTGAATAATCCAAGTTAGGGCATGTTTAGATGTATTAAAAAAACTCAAAAGTTTACAAGATTCTTCATCACATGGAATCTTGCGGCATATACATGAAGTATTAAATATAGATAAAAAATAACTAATTGCACAGTTTATCTGTAAATCGCGAGACAAATTTTTTAAGCTTAGTTAATCCATGATTAGACAATGTTTGCCAAATACAAACGAAAGTGCTACATTATCAAAATCCCAAAAAAATTTGCATCTAAACAAGGCCTTAGAAAAGGTTGGCATAGGGAAAATCTAGATGGATTTATATCTGTGATGTGATGAAAGGAAGTTGTGTCAGATAGATAGTCATTTTACTCACACTGCCGGTTGTCAGTTCAAATGATGTACACTTATTCGTGAAACAAAGGAAAGTGTTGTAAAACACGTCTTCCCTAAAAACATGAGAGAAATTTCAACCAATAGTCATTTTTTGCATTCTATCTTTTACCTTTTAGCAAGGATTTGTTCTTCATTTTCATGAAATTTATTTGTAATTTTGCTTTGGTGTGTATAATAAACTTTTAGGACATTATGAGAGATATGTCACTTCGAGTCCATAAATCTTAAGTTATATTTATAATGTCACACGCACTCCTCTCTCTCTCTCTCTCTCTCTCTCTCTCTCTCTCTCTCTCTCTCTCTCTCTCCTTGGTTGACACACACACAAACACACTAAGGAAGGAACCAGCTCGACCGGACGCACATTGCTACCATCCCAACTGTGACAATATCCTTCCTGGCATCATGCAACACGTGTCATTATAGGTATTATCCATGCCATTTTTAACTTGGTGACAACTAACACCGATATCCGGCTAGAACATATATACGAGTACCCTTACCTCCCTTGTTTCATTAGCATAATGGGGGTTAATTAGAAAACTGTTAGGAGCTGCCTAGACACACTCCAATATGACACTTTGACTAGCATTTTTTTCTTAAATGTACCTTTGTAATTAAGATGACGAAACATTTGGTTCAAAAAACTATATTGGAGAACATATCCACATCTTAGGGAGTGTTTAGTTGGGGTTGCTAAAGTTTAACAGGTATTGTAGCATTTTTATTTTATTTGGCAATTAGTGTCCAATCATAGACTAATTAGGCTCAAAAGATTCACCTCGCAAATTACTCTCTAGCCATGTTTTTAGTTTCATAAATAGTCTAAATTTAGTACTTCATGCATGTGTCCAAATTTTGTATGTGACGAGCGGTAAACTTTACCGCCCATAACCAAACAGGCCCTTAATTGTTTCCATCACTCGATCTGATCTGAATGCCCAAAGTGAGAGGTGGGGAATGATATAATCTATTTGTCCACGATTTAATTGGGCAAGATCGATCCAATTGGGCCTCGACAGAACCAAAAGTGTTACGGTAATTATTCCCAACTACAACATATGGACCATTCAGATTGGAATCCAAGGGATGATGGGATTGTATTTACCAATATTTTTTGTTTCACAAGATATTTTCTCTTTTAATAGAAACCTTGTGTACTATAAAAGTATTTTAATCCATATGATGTTAATATAAATAATATTTTATATATTAACCCTACAAATCCTAAAACAATTTATAGTTGCATTCTAAATAAATATTTTACTAAACAAAACATTTATTTATTGTTTTTCTGCAAGATGCACTGATAGACGCTACAAAAGGGCTTCTACCATTATGTTAAGTGGAGTCTCCAAAGGAGTCTGCATTATACCGTATAATTATAAAAAAATAAATGTCTTATTTGTATTTAAATAAGTTTGTAGTAGAGGAGAAATATGTTTTGAACTAAATATATACAGAGGATAGTGACATACCTTTGCACAAGTCTTACGAGCTTTATTCCAATCAATCTTGTCATATGGCAAACTGTAGAGTTCATCCCTTAGTGCCAATATAGTTGGTGTAATGGGACCAACAAATTTCTTGCCATAAAGGAAAGCTATTGGCATGTAAGCCATCCTTGTGAAGCACCAGAATCGTCCTGTGAAGTACAAGTCGCTTTGTATATACTCAAATAGTACAATATGGTAAATCTAGAGACATATACGTAAGAGTAATAACTACTCCCTAGAAGTACTAGGAAATAATTTCTATACATAGGGTTTTGAATACTAATAATCACCCCTGTGGAGCCCCGGCCGAGCGCCACCCCATCCCGGTGAGAAAAAAAAAACTGACGCCACGTCCGCTTTTACTCGTATATCAGGTAAACATAAATTACAAGTGTAAGATTAGTTTGAACCCCAACCCCGCTCACCATCACCATTAGCGCCCCAATCCACACCCCCGACTTTCGTCCCGTGACCCTCTCATATATATATATATATATGCGTCACCATCATTCACTATATATTAAATTGGTGGAATTCTCCTAGTATTTTTAATTAGCAGTAAAACAATACTACTAGTCATAGCACTAGGGAATCCTCACTAGGAGATATTTTCTAGGAAAAGTTTGTACTAAATTTTAAATGCTAAAATACTAGGAGAAGTCTACATTACTAGCAGAAATTAAAAATTTTGGTTGTGATTCCACATCCATAATTCCAGTGCATCCAACTGCCATAGGACTGAGGTCTTCATTGGCCTACCCGCCGGGTGGCAGAACTCGTGGAGACGTGTGGCAGACCCCTCGGCGGGGGCAGATCGTGGGGCTGAGCAGCGGAAAGAGAGTATACTTGCAAATGGCGACGGGCACGCCACAAGCCCGCCTGGCTGCATGCGCCGCAGGCCTATGTTAGCCTGTGCCACAACCCACATACCCGAAGCAGGTTTATGCAGCTAATACGCATTGTCCAGCGGCGCCGCAAACCCGTCTCGACTCAACCTCTTCGTGGGCATGCTTATCAGCTTGCGACAAACCGGCTACGGCTTCCAAGAACTCTCCTCACTCTCCACGGCGCACCTTGACTCCATGGGTGGCACAGGCAGTGTAGCACCTTCTGCATCCGTCTGTTCTTTGACAGACAATACATGCTCGTCTCGCTGTGGATGCCACCAGAAGCCGATGAAGGAATGACGAGCGCGGGGTGGTCGGGGACAGGAGCTGCACGAGCGCGGTGGCGGGCGCACAGGCCGCCACGGATGCCGCAAGCTTAACACGACGGAAAACGGGCCGTTGTGCATGCCCGCGTTGGAGGAAGCGGGCGCGTGCGGAAGCGGGACGGGCTGTCCGTAGCCGCACCATTTACATGTTTAGCAGAGAGGATCAACGTCCGACGATGACAGCGGGGGCAGCCAGGACTGGTGGTAGTAATAAAATTACCTTAGTCTATAGAGATAATAATTTGTAGACCAAAATGATACTATTAATAATAAAAAATTACTATACCTAGAGGCTGGACGTCTCGGTGTTGTCACAACCAATTTTATTACATATGGATCTAGATGGAATTATTTACATACTTAAATGATATGGTTAGTTATAAAAAAAAATACCCTGCCAAGAGACCAGATGTCTCGACGAATTATTCCTGAGTAAAAAAAGTCTAGAATCAGGTCGAGTTAGGCTAATATTTTTTTATCCCGTCTGGGGTTTGTTTTTCATTTTTATCCCACCAGATTAATAGTTTCCAAAATAAAATTCATGGTTTACTTGCCTAAATATTTGTATGCCTTTGATCACGAATTAAATATTAGGGGCTCTTGTTCCAAAAAAATATATATATTTGAGACTCACTTCCACGCCAGCCTTGCATGCAGGCTTTGATTTGGTACAATCAATTCCGTACCAGCGATGCATGCAGCCAATAAAGAAGCGGCAGTTGGTTTTATTAGAGCACTCACGGTGCAAGACTCTATCATAGAGTCTAAGATAATTAATTACATATTATTTATGGTATTTTGCTGATGTGGCAGCATATTTATTAAAGAAATAGGTAGAAAAAATAAGACTTCAAGTCTTATTTAGACTCCAAGTCCACATTGTTCGAGGTAATAAATAACTTTAGACTCTATGATAGAGTCTGCATTGTGAGTGCCTTTACTCAGCCTTCAGGTCATCTTCAGTCAAATAGCTAATTTAAGGGCTTTTTAATGGTATTCAAATCGCTAACTATTTGATCTCTAAGAAAAATATTATTGGCTCTCAATGGTAATTTGCAAATAGCTAGCTTAGGAAGTCGCTAGCTTTTAGGAAGCCACTAACTATTGTGGAGAATATTGTGAGAGAGTTATTTCTAGAAGATCGTGCTAGATTATATGTCGCTAGCTATTAGGAAGTCGATAGCTATTTGATCTCTCTCCTTGATATATAGGCAATGAGAGTGCTACTTTTTATTATTTTTATACGTCGTCTCGCTAGCTATTTGATAACCATTGCAGATGACCTAAGAGGAATTCTATTGGCTATGAGGATATATTTAATGACAATTTACAAATAGCTAGCTAGATGAGATATAAAAATAATAAAAAAGTAGCACTTTCATTGGCTATCAAGGAGAGAGATCAAATAGCTAGCGACTCCTAAATAGCCAGTGACTTATCAATAGCTAATCTAGCACGATCTCCTAGAAATACCTCTCTCACATAACTCTTCACTATAGTGTTTATTTATTCTTATTTATATGTCTCATCTAGTTAGTTATTTGCAAATTAGCATTCATAACCAATAAATTTCCTCCTAGATTAGCTATTTGAGAACCATTGGAGACACCCTTAATGCCTCGCCGGACCTGTTGTCTGTAAGGGCGTCCCTAGTGGTTAGCTATCCAGTCTAATGTGACAAGGAAAAAGTAGGAAAGAGTAGTGAACAAATAATTGATCTATTCCATATAGCCTAATAACACATGAGAGGAGCATATGAGTCCAATAATACAAGAATATATAAAATAATCTTTACTTATGTCTCTCACCGCCACATCAGCTAATTACATAGCTAGTACCATTGTGGACGTCCTAAAGCCTTGTTTAGTTCATGAAATTTTTTAGGTTTGGCTGCTGTAACATTTTTGTTTATACTTGACAACTATTTTCTAAATATGGACTAACTAGGCTCAAAAGATTCATCTCACAAACTATAGAAAATTATAAAATTAGTTATTTTTTTATCTATATTTAATGTTCCATGTGTCTAAAGATTTAATGTGACGGGAAATCTTGAAAATTTTTTGAACTAAACAAGGCCTAATATTTGAACATAGGGCCAACTCTCTAAAATTTGGTATTACACTTTGGGCACACAACTCTATCATTGTTTAGTTCTGTAACATTTTCATATTTTTAATGACTATTTGCATGTCTTATTTTGTAAAATATACTATATGAATTCATCCTTTTTATGGTAAATATCAACTGAAATTATGTAACACCCAAAATTTTGTTCTTTCAAAATAGATGAATTGGATTTAAATTTTTTTTTGTGAGCACTATAATATAGGAAAAATAAAATTTTTTTGGGAAAATAAATTTTAATATAGGTTTAGAAAACATTTTTTTTGATGCATTCATGCTGTGGCATTTTAGTTTGTGAAGTGTGAATTTATGCAAAGAAAAATTATTCAAATTCAATTTGAAAAGGGTTTGGAAAATTTCTTTAAAAAAACAAAAGGAAGTATTCTCTCTCACTGCCAAGCGGGGCCCGCCTGTCATCCCTCACCTCCCCCAACCGCCCCCTCCCTCTCTCGCTCGCAGTGGAACCAACCTGCCGCAAACTCCGCTCCCACGATCTCCTTGCCCCGCTCCTCACCCTTTTGAGTCGCACGCGCGCCCGAGCCGCCTCCCCCTCCTCCATTTCATTTCTCCTCACCTCTGCTCCACTCGCCATGTGCAGCAAAACCGCCGTCGGCGACCTCCGCGTTCAACCCGAAGAACCGAGCCGTCCCCGCTGAAATTGGTCGCGCTGGTGAGCTCCGCTTCTCCCCGCGCTCTTCCCGACCAAGTTTCGCGTGTTTTGGTGCCCTCTAGCGTCCTAGCCGCGAGC
>Ga0182004_10000717_pt1 | contig 21771 bp, 19 predicted proteins | sample Sormic07211540_1_FD_120479 | JGI IMG/M metagenome (GOLD analysis project Ga0182004, IMG submission 120479) | Endophyte microbial communities from Sorghum bicolor roots, Mead, Nebraska, USA - 072115-40_1 MetaG | ecosystem: Host-associated > Plants > Roots > Unclassified | place: USA: Nebraska...
AGAAAAGCCTTTATGCTTTAAGATCTCCAGAATAGCCTGGTGCTCTACTCTGTCAAAGGCCTTCTCAAAGTCTAATTTCAGGATGATAATCTCCTTTTTCGAGTGATGGCAAAGGTGAAGGAACTGAAAGGACCAAGCAAGGCAGTCATGGATGGTTCTTCCTTTAATGAAGCCATACTGATTAGTGTGAACAAGTTGCAGAATCTTTGACTGTAGTCTGGAGGACAGGATCTTGGTGATGCATTTCAGAGAATAATTTAGAAGGGAGATCGGCCTATAATCATTGACCGTTTTAGCATTGTCCTTTTTGGAATGAGGACAATGAGGGAAGTGTTGATACTGCTTAGGTCTGTGTTAAAGTTGCAGAAATCCTTCATTGTCCTAGAGAAGTCCTCTTTAATTATATTCCAGCATCTCTTGATGAAGCACCCATTGAAACCATCAGGCCCAGGGGCATGATTGTTGGGAAGGGTTTTGATGACTGTGTCCATCTCTTCATTCGAGAACTCAGCATCCAGCTCTGTCAGGTCATGTTCTTGAAGTAGTTCTCCAAGCTCATAGCTAATACCTTCAAAGTCACTGACTCCAAGTCTTTCTCTGAAAGCATTCCAAATGAGGTTGGCCTTTTGTTCGTGGTCAGTTATAAGGTCACCTTCACCGTTGGATAGGGAGACTATGAAGTTTCGTTTGTGAGTGATGGTAGCTAGGGAGTGGAAGAACTGTGTGTTTTCATCACCAAACTTGACCCATCTTATGGTGTTTCTCTGTTTCTAGTATTTTCTCTTGGAGTCAAGCAACTGGGAGAGATGATGTTTGACCAGTCTTCTGAATGAGTTCTCTAGTCTGGAAAGGATCCTTTGGTCTTCTAGACCATCCAGGAGCTGAAGAACCCAGTTACAGTTGAAGATAAGTTTGTTCAGGTTGGACAAGGATTTGCTCCATTTCCTTAAGCCACTTCTGACCTGTTTCAACTTACTAGAAAGGTTTTTGGCTGCATTCGCATAGACAGGGGAATTATCCCAGTGTAGTTTTACAATGTCCATGAAACCAGGGTGTTCTACCCAAAAACTTTCAAATCTGAACATACACCCCTTGGGGATGTGGGTGCCAATATGCAGTACATATGGAATATGATCTGAGATGGGTCTTGATAGAGGTTGCACAAAGGTTGCCGGGTGGGACAGGGTCCAGCTGGAGTTAGTGAAGACCCAGTCAAGTTTGACCAAGAGGGGATCAGCCTGCATGTTGCTCCAGGAGAAATTTCTGCCACTAAAAGGGATGTCCACAAGATCAAGGTCAGAGATAAGTTCGTTAAACATGTTCATTTCGCCCGTGTCTCCACCTGGCTTGTTCCTATTCTCTGGATTTCTCATCAGGTTGAAATCTCCCCCTAGAACCCAGTCATCAAATTCAGAAGAATCTAAGTTTATTAGCCAGGTGACAAACCCAAGCTTCTAGGCAAGATTTGCAGGTCCATAAATGTTGGTGACATGAAAAGTCTTGTTATCTAGTTTGCATGCTAGTTTGACAGTGATAGCATAGGAGTTCATTTGAACAATGGAGCCATCAAAGATACTACTATTCCAGACAGTGAGGAGACCTCCAGAGGCTCCAACCGATGGGAAGAAAGCAAACTGATCCAGAGATTTAGGACAAAATCTCTTGATATAGAAGTAGTCGAAAGATTCCCTCTTAGTTTCCTGTATGCATAGAACTTGACAAGCACTTTCACTGATTTTATCTCTAATTGCATCCCATTTTTCTTGCGAGTTAAGTCCTCTAATGTTCCAGAAAAGGATTTTGGTGAATCTGTTATTGTTATTTTTGTTGTTCATGGATACCAACGGGTGAGGGGAGTTAGTTTGAACATGCAAATGTCAAACAGACAGAGTGCAAATGGATACATTAAGTGGAACAGATCTAAAGCTCTGAAAGAGGCAAAAGGGCCACCTAAGTAAACCTTGAACAAAAAACGATATATAAGAAGGTTCGGTTTCCACACGTTCCACAAAGACATGAGCCACCAGTTACATCCTGTGTGGTTATTGGGCCAGTACATACACTGGCTAGGAACAGCAAAAGCAAAACGGAAAGCAAAAGAGACCATAGCTATGGATGGCCCTGCAACCAACTTCTTGGGGGTTCTATTCATCAAGGTCATCATTGTCCAGCAGAGCAGCAGACACGACCGAAGGTTGTATCTGCAGGAAGCCCCCCCCAATGCCTTCGAGTACATGTTTGGGGAGGTGGGGAGCCCCCTCTGGTGGGATAACAGCAAGGGGGGTGGGCTCTTCTTCCAGGACGTTGTCTCCAACTTCTAGTTTCTTCCCCTTCTTAGGAGCCTTGGTTTTCTTGTACTTCTGAGCCTCCTTAGGAGTTTTGTTGCCTTTCTCCTCCTCTTTATGCTTTTTAGCACTTTCTTCATTCTTAAATCCTCCGAGCTTCTGGGAGACTCTCTTGCTGCGCCTCAGGAACTCATCATCCAGTTTTTCTTTGACTTTGAGAGTCTTTTTCTTCTTTGTGGCTGTGAACCCAGGGGGTGGGCCATCTAACATCTCTATGTCCGAGTCTTCATTTTCCTCCATCACTGTGTCCTCATCCTTGTTCATCATGACTGTCATCTCTGGATCCTCCTCCGGTTCCTCATCTGCTTCTTCATCTTCCGAATATTCCAAAGCTATCTTTTCTAGGGCATTGTCACCAAGCTGAGGAAACAGGATGAAAGCTAGATGAATGAGCAATGGTGTGTCCGATATGTATGATGGGATTAGGGAATTATGATCAACAACAAGATTGGAGACATTCTTAAAGATTTAGAAGTGAGGATTCTTGTGTATATAAGAGATTATCTTCCTGATGAGAGATGGGATCACAGGGATCAGTGGATCACATGTGTGTGTATTGCCTTGCACCTTGGAGGGGCCAATGACCACTGACTTGATCTTAGGAACAACATTAAGAGGAGCCTCGACATTCTCTATCCCCTTCTCTGACACGATCTTGGAGGTAGCATTAGCAATCTCAGCCAAGGTCAGAACCCTCGGGTTGATACCTTCATCGTCAACTGGGGCAAGCCGTTGTTGCCACCTATTACCTGAATCACTTCCAAAGGGGTGGGCACTAGGTCCCACGTTGGATCCTCTGGGGGTGGTGTTTGGGTCAGCAGGTGGGACGGGCCCCATCCAGTGAGGAGAGGGAGCCGGCAGAGGATGCAATGGTCCAAAGTTGATGAAAGCCTCCTCATCTTGCACTTCTGATACCTGTTGTCTTTTCAGAATGTAGCAGGGGACAGTCCAAGATCTGCCCTTTTGGGGTAAGCCAGCGTTAACTTTGACAGATTCTGGGATTTTAGCATCATCATTCAGGTAAACCTTTGCAACTACTCTTGCTAGGTTATCAGGTTCATGCCATTGCACCAAAATACCAAAACCAGAGACAGCCTTAGCAATATTAACAGAGTCCTTAAGATCCTCTGGGAAACCAACTAGCGTAACCCAAGCTTCTCTATCAAGATCAAAGCTACGTGCATTATCCACTTCATCATGTTTGATAACTCTCATGGCATAGTTACCCAATGGAAAAACTGGACCTAGGAACCTTTCTCTGTCTAATGCACTTCTGAATCTGACATAAGCATCACCTAGAGCAGAGGGCTGGATCTCAGAGATGCGAACCTGATGGACATCCTGAAAGAATGACCGGAGTGCAGTCTTGACTTCGCCGAAGTCATCCCCGCTCACTGGAGGCTGTAGCTTGATGATCGCCAAGTCTTCGATGAAGAGCGAGTAGCAACCTGTGACGAAGACCTCATGGCGAATGCCATTGCGAAGGGGCGGTTCTTGGATGGAGAATCCTGGAGGCAGGTGCGGTACTGGATCGCATGGCCAATTCGCCATGGAGGGCGGAGTGGGGTTTTCGGAGACTGGAGCAGGCACAATGGAAAGAGGGGGCGGAAGGAACGAGAGGAGGCGATGTGTTCGGAAATAAATCGTTCCCCAGCGACCCTCCAGCTTCCGAACAGGAAACCACCTGGTAACGGCGTTTAGCGTGGATTTTGGAGAGACAAGACTGGGAGATATGCCCGTAATTATAGCATAGCAGGCATCTTACCAAATTGGTGCACTCCTTCCTTGAGTGCCCAGGCCCAAGGCATCTGCGGCAAAGGCCATCGCTCCCACCAGGACGGGCCGGCCCAGGGAGAGGCAGCGGAGGAGATTTTGAAAGTGGGCGAGCCGAGGAATGCGCCTTGGCAGTTATGACCGTTTTCAAAGACTGAGAACGCTCCCAAGAATCTTGCGAAGCCTTGATGGTCCAGCGACGAACACGCTCTTGATTAGGAGCAGGAGCGGAAATGGAGGACGAGAAGGGAGAAGGGCCACGAAAAATTTAAGATTCAAAGTTTCTGTTGTAATCCGAAGGATAGGATAATCTCCTGAAAACAGACAGAGATTGACGAGACGAAGATCGAACAATGTCAGCATAGGATTTTCTATCCGAGGCTGCTGGACCTTTTCTTATTTTGCCTTTGGCACCGATTAAAAACCACTCATCTTCTTGTTCTTTGCAAAACAGGTCAAACTGCTTTCTCCAATTTGGACCCCCTTCTCGCCACAGGGCAAAGAAGAGAGAATAAGATTTGCAGGAGAAATTATTAAGCTTGTAAACCATAAGACCCACTTTTTTGCAAGAAACAGTGAATTTGAACATCTAACCCGAAAGATGGCAAACATTGAAGTCCTTTGCAACTCCCCCCCCCAAACAGGCTTGAAGAATTAGAGCAACTGAATCTTCATTCAGACGAATGGCAGATCGGCCAAAGCTGAGGAGTAGATGGAAATTAGAGGGGGAGCTGAGAGATGCAGGACTCACCGAGCAGTTGAAACGGCGATCCACCACTCTTTCAAATTCTAAACTAGGAGCGAAGCAGAGATCCGAGAGGCCTCCCATTCCGACGAAGAGAACTGGGCGGGGGGAACTGACGTCGAGGGAACAACCAAAGTTGGACCAGCAAGAACTCCGATCGTCGGGAGGAACAGGTCGGAGACCGAGTGAAGGAGCCGCGGGGACGAGGGATGGTGGAGGTGGGAGGCAGGAGGGGGGTGGGTGGAGGAGGAGGGTGGCCGACGACGGCCAGCGGCCGCCGGCGGTGGCTAGCCGACCATGGAGGGAGCTAGCGCTTCCCCAGAACAAATCACAGTATGCAATATGTTGATTGATCTTCTTTTTGCAATTTTTTTCTATGCAAGGCTAGCTAGGTCTCAGCATGGCTCTCTCCGTCAAAGCAAATCCAGCACAAGCGTGAGCATCCCTAGTATGTGTCGACACATTGTTTGAACATCTTTTGAGCTATATAGGTATGGTTACCAATTTAGATGATGTCGATGCATGGTGTGGTATTTTGCATCATGTGGATTCGCGTTGCATTGATCGATATTCGGTCTTTGTGTTTCTCTTTTTCCTACGCAAGGCTTACGATGTCAAAATTGTACAAAGAAGACACTACATCAAAGAAATGTCAATAGATCATGTCGCTAATGTCAAATTACAGATGTAGTTTGATAATATGTGTCATCTCGGATATTAGTCCCTGTTAGGTCAGACCTAAGAACGCTACTCATCAAAGATGTGTCACAATGTTCTTGCGTCTCTTATAAGAGGGCATCACATCAGAGACATTTCTAAATAAGATGTATCTCCACTACTCTCATATCACCCACTCTGACCCCTGACGCCCACACATAGCTAGCACACATGAGCAGCATTGCGCTGTGCCACCGAGTGCCCTGTGGCTTCAACAACGGTGATGATTGCATAGCGTCAGACAACCAAAGTGTAGTTGTTCTTGTCTCAACCTTGGCTCCACCATATCCATGTTTGTCGTAAGTTCACTACTTGCACCACTATAGCCCAAACCCTAGGGAAGTGTTCTGTGCTACCCAAGTTCACCACTTGTATGCCCAACTTCTGCCAAATGCAAGTTGCTTCATCTAACAAATGACCAAATTTGAATGCATGTAAGTTCTTGCTAGAGGATCAAGGCTCCTTGTAGAATAGTTGCCCTGGATTCTCTCAAGTGACTCTTACTAACAAAGGTGTAAAACTAGTGAGTTTTCTTGCTCAAGTAGTAAAACTTCCTTCTTGTTATCAAGTGATGATGTGCTTGTGATATCATCTTCCTGTTTGGCAAAATAATAAATTTAATCTTGCTTATGTTCAATGTTGTTTGGTTTTCACCGATCAACTTTCCTTCCATAGTGGGTTTAGTGTTTCGTGATCATGCATAACTCTATTTAGTGAATAGTCCACATATCTATGTTCAGTGCAAATGTGCATTTAGTGATCAAATTTCAATGCAAGGTTTAGTGTTATAAGAAAAATGGCACCTAGCAAGGGCCATTAAGTGATTGATTGATAACCTACTTAATTGGACTAATGTGTGCCCTATATATAAGGTCTTAGTTCTATATATGGATGCATGTAAGGATATACTTGGATGACATGATGGTTTTGATCATGTGATCAACACCCTAAGCAAGGATGAGGAGTTGCTATGAAGATCGTAGATGACAAGCAAGAAGTCTAAGACATCGAGTGGAAGAAGATTGTATGAAAAGACATAAACGATGACTAGAGAGCATCCGATTGCACAAACAATAGCACCTGAGCTTTGTAGTCTGGCGCATCAGATCTTAGGAAGAAAGAAAAAACAAAAAGAAGCAAGGTCTCCAACACATACAACAACAAGGAAGGGGAGTAGTGAGAAAACTTGAGATCCACTTTGAGCATTTGATTTCTTCACTAAGCCGATGGGATTCACATTTGTTACTCTTTGGGTTTATCCCTACCGGCTAGGCGTTGTCTAGGAGCTCCTAATCTTGTGGTGAGCACCAGGAGGTTTGTGTTATCCTAGAAGAGCTCAAGCTAAACTTCTAGCCACTTGAGAGAGGCAAGGTGGTGAAATGACTTTGATTTTTGTGGTCACCTCAACAATAAGGACAGGCACTCTTTAGTGGTCTAGCCAAACCTCAGGATAAATTCTCGTGTCTCACGTGCTTATTATTATTCTTATTGTCATTGCTTGCAATTATTGACAATTTGTTTGTTGCCATCTCTCTTGAGTTCATTTCTAAGCTTTGGTCTTGATATACATCTTGCTGAAGTTTCTAGGTGAACGAAGGACACCAACACCTTCATCATGTACCTTAAGGTTGTGTTTAGTTCCTCACCCGAAAAATTTCATAACAATGTAGCACTTTTATTTATTTGTGGTAATTATTGTCCAACCATGAACTAACTAGGATCAAAAGATTCGTCTCGTAAATTTCGACCAAACTGTGCAATTAGTTTTTATTTTCGTTTATATTTAATACTCCATGCATGCGTCTACAGATTCGATGTGACGGGGAATCTTGAAAAATTTTGGGTTTTAAGGTGGAAGTAAACAAGGCCTAAGTGTTACAATTCTTCGGCAATCTAAAATTTGAGATAAATTTCTATCGCTTTAGCTCTTTGGTTCACAATTCCTATACTCGTTTTCTTTATATCTCAGTTTAAATAAACATTCATTATGCTTTCATGCTTAGGTGTACTTGTCATAATTCCATATGCCTCTTTTAAAATAAGCATGATGCTTAAAATAAATAACCTTCTGCAATCAAATTGGACATCTAGTTTGATAATTGAACAAAAAAAGTATCATACATATTGGCTTCTAATTGACTAGTTGCATTTTCCATCAAATGCATATGCGGCAGTGCACCACCTTTTGTGGGTGCGAATGGGCGATACAACCGTCTTTGGGATTTAGGCCTTATTTCGATCCAAAAGGTTTTTGGATTTTGACACTATAGCATTTTTGTTTTTATTTAATAAACACTGTACAATTATAGAGTAACTAGGCTTAAAGATTTGTCTCGCGGTTTACAGGTAAACTATGTAATTAGTTTTTGTTCTTATCTATATTTAATGTTTCATGCATGTGCTGTAAGATTCGATGTGATAGAGAATCTTGAAAAAATTTTAGTTTTTGAGTGAACTAAACAAGGCCTTAAGGATTCTTGCCCTATTGTAGGTTGGTTTACAAATTACAACCCAGATCCAAACCCAACCCTCACTTGGTTGTACATGAGCTCTATCCTAGGTTTTTTATTTTTCTCTTCAAACTTCAAAGCCAAAATCTTACCCCTAAATTCTTGAAACCGTTTACATTACCTCTTTGCTCCAGTTAGAAGTTTTCAAGGCGGTTTCATCTTTTTTTGTTTTAAAAAACCAGTAAATACATGATAAGGTTTTATGCCAAGAAAATTGCCTTTAAGCTAGAAAAGTTCTAGAGATAGATCGAGATAATAAAAATCAAAATAAATTATTTATACCTCTTGAAATTATCTTTAGAAGCTTCTAAAATTTTGATTTAGATATAGAATATAGGAAAATAGTCAGGAAAATCTAGAAAATTTTGAAACATTATAACCTATCTAAATGCGTTTTAAAACATTCCACAATAAAAACATGAGATGCAATAGGCCTAAAATCATTCAACATTGAATGTATGTTGCATTCTTGCTAGTTTCACCTCATATTTTTGTTGTGATTTGAAGTTTGTTTAAACATCAATTAAAAAGTATGGATTTTTTTTCCATATTTTACAGATACGCTTTCCCATTTTTTATAGAGGTAAATCTAATTTTGGATGTTTTCAGGGATATCTTCATAAGCTCTAAATATTTTATTTAGGTATCTCAAATCCTAATTTATCTCTATGTGTTTATCTAAGTTTTTAGAAACTCAGAGGCATTTTTCATTGTCTAGAGGCCTTATCAGGTGTTTACTCCTTTTTTTATTAAAAAAAGATGCAGCCAACTTGGAAACAACTTTCAAGAGAGATAATTTATGTCCTTTATGGGGCTTTAGTTTTTTTTTAAAAAAATGGCAAGATAAGGAAAACTACATTTTTTGGCTTTGGCTTTTAGGACAAAAATTTCACTATTTTTGTTTGATTTTAACTTGACGAGCCATTTTTACAAGACATGTTTGGCAAAGCTTTTGATAAGATATAAGTGTGTTGATAAATGAAAACCCTGTCAAAAAAAATCTTAAAACGAACATTTTGTTTTCACAGGTTCATTGGTTTGACCCCGGAGTACCGGACCATGCACAGGGCAGGGCTAGGTCCCCTGGTTCGACCAAGCCCAACCGCAACCGTCGTACTCGTACCCCAGCCTCCCCAGCCTCCGGTACACCGGCGAGCGGCGGCACGAACTCGCATCACCAAACCTGCTGAAGTGCTGATCGCGCTTGAGCCCTGTTTTGGCCTCAGCTCCAGTCCCCACCTCCTGCCTCCTGGTCGGCGAACGCCCCCCCTCGAATTTCGCTGCTCTTCCACGGTTGCGTCTCCTCTGGTGTGGTCTGCGTAGGGCATGGCGGCCTGAGTACCGGGCAGGACACGGATGAAGGAGCGGAAGCCGGCAGCCTCCTCCCCCGCGCTGGTCCGGATCCTCGCCGTCTGCGCGTCCCAGGTGCCGTCTCCTCTCTCGGGGAACCCTCCCTGCTGTATATGGTTTAATTAGCGACGACTCGTGATTCGTTCTGCTAGGTGCTCCACCCGGGTGATGAGTGGAGTGCTAGCACCACTAATCTACTGGGGCTTATGGAGCGCCGACTAGTCGGTGCGGGCATGGATCGATTGACTTTGTGATTTGTCATTTGTGGCTGGCCGTTCGTTGCTCGTGCGGTCCGGTATTCCGGTGTTGGTAGATTTGCGGAGTTGCGTGGCTTTGGGTCTACTAGTCTGTTTGGTCCTGCTGCGAACTGCATTGTAGATTTACTGGATTTTCTACCCAAACTCCTAGAGTGCTCCTAGATGTTTGCTAGCTGTTCTTCGCCATAATACTAGTTTCCTTGTCATTCCTCTTCGGTGTTAGTTAAGCATCCAATTGTCCTTAAGTAAAGATGCCGGAGCCCAGTGCCAATCCAAGCACAACTGAGAGTAGCTGCAGGCATCAGTTATTTCTTATTGCAGTGGCCAATGGCCAGGTGTCTTATCTTGGGAATACAGCCTTATTTGTTATAGATATTTGTGCAATGTTAACCAATTAAGCGGCTCAATCTGAAAAATGTGAAGACTAGGAAAACATTCTAACTAACGCATGTCAGGCTTTTAAGCATTGAAGCATGTTACACTTCCATGTTTGAGTGACAGATACCTAAAATTTGTCACCTATGGCTGCATGCTTTTACGAAGAATACATGTTCCCGAAAAATCTAGTGCCACCTTGACTGGCCTTTGCTCTACTTATGTTGTGCTTGTTCTTGTTTGCTATCTACTGTAGGCAAAAGATTATGGAAGATGCATAGCAGCCAAGGTTCCTGAGATTGAACATCATATGTGTTCTAAGGAGTTTCTAGCACTCAGAGCATGCATGCAGACTGTGGTAATTTCTTGTGCCATAAACAAGTATATATAGGCTCGAATTCAATCTTAAAGCTAGGTGCATATACTTGTGTCTCCAATTTGTATGTAAGGGGCCATTATCCTTGGCACTGGACGGCCTCGAATCCTAAATTAATCTCCTGTTGTCTATGCCCTTTAGAAATGAAGGTATATACTTAAGAACACCATACTGTTGAGGTTTAGTTCACTTGCACGAATTGTTATCACTGCGACAGACGAAGTGGCTTGGCTTGGAGATATTGCTTCATTAGGAATTTGTCCAATTAAATCTTAGTGGTATAATAAAACAATTTATACACCAAGGTCAAACGGTTTTTAGTCTATATAGACCATATCTCATGTTCTCTAATCTGTCGCCTTTACCCTTCAGTGTTGTGGTTCATTGGTTGAGTACCTTTTTTAAAGATGAAACATGTCTATTTATGTTATTCTCTGGAAAGTCTGAAATATTAATTGTTTCATTGTCTACTTGTCTTTAAACTATCAACTTTGTAATAGTGCTCTCTCTTCTGTCTTGAAAGGTTAAGAACAAGGCTTGAGGCTCCATATTTATAGGAAGTTTGATACTGGTCTCTTTTGGTAATTGCTGTGGATTTCAGGTGAGAGTCCGAGTCCTTACTTTTAAACCAAAAGAAAATACTTGTATTGTGGTGCTTTGTTATTATGTAATGTTAAAACTGCACCATGCTGATTGCAGATCCCTTTCTATTTTCAGTCATTTTAATAAGTAGAACCTCAATTGCTTGGCTAAACAATCAGTAGAGCCTAAGCACACAAGAGACAAAAAAATGCTGGGCAATCAGATACAAGGGGGCTTGGGCACACCTGGGGCGCTGTCTCATGCTTATGTTCAGCATCCTCCGCTGCGATGTGACATACCAGACATTCGGGGTCTGTTCTATGATGATGCAAATAAGTTCCTTATAGCTCCAACTGCTGATCGGGTATATGAGCATTTAATCAGCTGATGATTTTCTATTTGTTTCGAGAAATATAGTTATTATTGCTAAAGTTAACCTGTCTAATTACTGCAGATATTGTACTGGAAAACAACACTATCTACTCCATCTGGACCTCCAAACTCTGATCCAGTTAATGAAGGACCTGTCTTGTCAGTTCGATATTCGCTGGATCATAAAGCGATTGGGATTCAACGATCCAGACATGAAATTGAGTTTAGAAATAGGGAAACAGGGGAGACTTGTAGCAAAAAGTGCAGAGCTGATTCAGAAACTATACTGGGCTTTTTCTGGACAGATTGCCCAACATGTGATGTTATACTTGTAAAAACAAGGTATGTGCAACTTGTTACAGCTACAACTTCAGGAACAGACATTGTCTAAAATTAATTCCATTGCCATATAGAAGGATCAAGGATGTAAGTATAAGCTGTTTATCATCAGTTAGACAAATAAGCCATTCTATTATTTATGTTCAAATTATATTATCAACTTTTTCCCTAAAATATATCATCAGCTTAAGTGTAATATAATGTCAAGTTCTTTCCTAATTTATTTCTACGTTAAAAGGAAGCAAGCATATTCTTAAGCTATTTATGCAGTAAGTTTCTGTTGCAGTGGTCTTGATCTTCTTGCCTATGAGCCTCAGTCCCATGCGTTTCACTTGGTGGAATCAAAGAAATTCAATGTGAGCTGGTATCTTTACACACATGAAAGTAGGCTGATTCTTCTTGCTTCTGGAATGCAATGCACGATGTTTACTGGCTATCAGGTAATGTCACCCGCTTGAGACAAAATCATTGAAACTCTTAAGTAAAGACTTCATTTTTCTGTTCCGGGACATGGCAAAACCCCAGTCACATGCTTGCTGATGCTGTAGCTATCCTGGCTATAAGGCAAATCCCCAGTTGAGAAAAATTTCAACTTCTATGTGAACAGATTGATATGTTCTTTCAGCAGGCCATTTTTCTTTCGGAGTAAATTTATATTGATTATTTGTATAGAACATCTTATAGATTGAAGGAAGCTAAGCTTTCGAGTCACTGTTAAGAATTTTGCTTGGGCTTGTACTCCCTCCTTTTCAAATTATAAGACGTTTTGGCTTTTCTAGATACATTGCTTTTACTATGTATCTAGACAATAGTGTATATCTAAGTGCATAGCAAAAGATATGTATCTAGAAAGGCCAAAACGTCTTATAATTTGGGAGGGAGTATGTTCTAGGTAAAATATAGGGTGAAAGCAAATGCATATGTGTGAATAAGGTTGTAGAATCTTGTCCCAAATTCATGAGACTAGAACATCAGGCGCCCTTTGGGCGCCCTACCTGGACTATTTGGTTAAATTTATATCAAATAAATATTTAGCCAAAATTAGATCCTTTTAGGTGCAAAAAAGTTCTTACACTGTCAAAGATAAATTAAAGCATGAACATCATCTTTAAAGTTTTTTGCATCAGGCAGCAACACTATGGATTTAAGTGGCAATATAGTTGTCACTGGAAGTCCAGAAACAACAAAAAATAAGTGCAAATATACTATATAACCAACCAAATCACATTAATTAACATGTTTGGGACTGTTGGGATGCACATTCAGCATGCCATCAACTACTACATTTGGTGATCCAGCGGCTTCCTTCTCCTGCAATCCTAAGCAGAACATTATTAGATGACTAAGTGTTGGACTCCTAAGCAGATGCACAGAAGTCCATAATAAAACAAACATATAAAATAGCCAGTTCTGATTTGCGCCCCTATTTTCTAACAACATTTCATAATCCATCTCTTGGAGGGAATGTATCTCTATTTTCAGACTATAATTGAAGACCACCAGTAGGAGGCTGTATAGTTTGCCATGTAGCTTCAAATTGCTCAAGCACTTCCTCAACAGGTCCCCAAAGGCCTTGGCTGGCCTAATGACATCTTGCATCACGGTGACGGCATCCTTCTTGACAACCTTGCCATGCCATCTAGCATCTGCAATGCCACGTCAGTGCTGCCAGTGGCATCATGGCAATAAATGAGTTGGGCAAAAAATAATAACGATAGCATACGAATCTACTCTGGCCAGATGTGCAATGTTTTCCTAAAACAAAAAACATAGCAAGAATCCACTACGTGTTTTATGTCTTAAAGCTAACAATGCTTGAAATTGATTTGTATTAGCAAAGCGAGTAGAATTAAAATGATGCTCACTTAACCACTTAAATTCAATGCCCATAACAGTGACGACGACAACAACTCTGTTTATTGTTGACCATACAAAGGATCAATGCAAGGCTAGGGAACAAAACTATAGGCTCTAGTGTTGCAGTTTGTAGCCAAAAGCATATGCAACAATTACATTGCTAGGGAAGACACATGAGATTGTTTTTCAGATGAAAGATTACCTAAAAATATAATGTTATCTTTTGAAAGTGCTCTCCTAAATTGTTTCAAAATTGATACATAGATACAACTCTGCAGCCAATAAACCGTGCCTATCATCTACATCTTAGACTTTCTTCCATTTTAGAAAGACACTACTTCGTTGTTAACCATCAATACAACTTGGAAAGCATAGTAAATTTTACTACTAAGTGGATGGCTATTCAATTTAGGAGCAGCAGGTACACCTAATATTAACACTCACCCTGTTGAATAAATGGCAACTCTGAAATTCAGTTAGCATGAGATGAATATATGACATACTACTGTAATAAAAACATTGCAATAAAAACCATTGATCCAATTTTGATCACTACAGACAATGATATTGAACAAGATCTAAAAGACCAAGAGGAATATTGCAATTAGAGTATCCAAACCTAATGTACCTTTGCATGCTAGTGTTCCTGTTATGATTTTTTTTTTTGATATTATAGCTTTGATATGAGGATCAATGCTACTGCCATGTATAGTGCTCCTCTCCTTTTTTCAAAGCATAACTCAGTTCAGTTTATTCTTTATCAATGTAGTGGTGATACATGCCCTTAAAGACAAAAATATTTGGTTCTTATTTAACATAGGAAAAGAACATAGTTCTAAAAACTAAAGCTGGTTCCTGATTCTGAGCAACCACATGAGGAGTAATAACAACATATTTCTAAACACCACCCCCTCACTTGCCATTTTGATCCTGATGGCGTGTCATGCCTCAGAGTTCAACCATCCAGATTGGCACAATCTATCACCTTCATCCTCTTGCATGCCAGTGATGAACATCCTGCAAAACAAACATGTGCATTTGCCTATCATTTTTACTCCAATCCTCCAATATACAAGGCAAGTGCAGCTCAGCAAGGGTGCTTACTCCACGGCACCTCAGCAGCATCCAGTCACCGTCCTCATACATCATAGTGTGCTCCCAGTCAGCGTCACCGTCCTTATACACCATGGCATGCTCTCACTCACACGAGCCCTGCATGAAACAAAAATAGAAAGCGTAATTCTTCTTAGTTTCCATCCTCCCCGCAGATTACATATGCAAGCGTTGTCAATCTGCATGGGTTTCTAATAGATCTCGAGCAGCACAGCAGCAAGCTTACCAGATATAGAGTTGGTGATGTCGCTCTCCACAGATCAAGGGAGGAGACCGGAGCTAGGGTGGTGGACGAGGCGAGGCAGCAAGGTGCGTAGGCTGGCGCCATGCCCTGCCTCCGTGCTGTGCACCTGTGTCTGCTCATCCGCTCAAGCGCTCGATTGTGCCTGCCCCCTTCGAGGACCACGACAAGGAAGGCTGAAGCTGGGGTTGGCTCCTTATCCAGATCTCGTGGGCGTCGAGATCCTCGTGAGCAAATGGCACCTCCAAGCAATTCGACATGGATGCATCGAAGGCTTGTCCTCTCCCCAGGCTGCCACCGTGCTTGAGCTCGTTGGTTGCACACAAGTCGCCTCCCAAGTTCCCAGATCTGGAGAGAGGTGGAATGAAAATACAAAGAAGTGAAAAAAAGGAGATGGGAAGGAGTGAGAACCGCGGAGAGGGAGGGACGAATCTACCTATCGTGTGCGGAAAAACGGCCGGGAAGGAGCGACGGCGGCGATCCAGGAGACGCGGGCGGACACGAGGGCATCGGCCGCTGGGGAAGATAGAGAGAAAGGAGAGTATAACGGACTGCGGGTTAATTTTCAAACAAATGGAGAGCTTTTCTGTTAAATTGCCAGAGGCTATGTGTCGCCACGGCACGAAGCCACGAGTCCCAGAATTCTCTAGTGCGTGTGAAGTCGAGTGGCTTTTAAATAACCCTGATGCACATTGACTCAATATACTATTTGCTCACTGTCCCTATTTTTTTAACTCAACCTTGTGCTGAGTTTTTTGTGCATACACAACTTTGAACCTGTCAAACATTTCGTACCACAATCATATTTGCAGCTGTGACTTGTTTTCTCGCTTTTCTTTTGAGTCCTGACATTTATTCAGATTGAATACATAATTGCAGCAAGAGTATTTCTCGAGTTCTCTTTATTCAAGTATTTAACATCTGAATAGAAACTTTGTTTTTGTTTTAGTTGTGTGCTGAGGTTTTAAACTTTACTTCCTTTCAGTTTTCTGCTGGTGGGATTGTCAAAATACCGAAGTTTGAGATGATGATGTCTAAAAGTGAAGCAAACAACAAGCCTGTTCTAGCTGCAGATGATGTTCACATTGTAACAGTGTATGCTCTCTCACTCTTGCTCATCTCTTTTGGACCAACATTTACACTGACTTTTTCTCAAACTTGACAGCTACGGTAGGATTTATTGCTTGCAGCTTGACAGAGTTAGTATGTCATTGAATCTATATCGCTTTTACCGTGATGCTGTTGTACAGCAGGTTTGAACTACAACTAATTTCCCTTCCTTTTTTAGAAGCAATGTTTGTCTCCTAACTCGTAACTTTTAATTCCAGTGTACTCTGCCGACATACTCAAGCAGAATTGCAGTTAGTGCCGTTGACAACATAATTATGGTTCACCAAATAGATGCAAAAGTAGTCATACTTTATGATGTGTCCCTGGATTCTTATGCCCCAGTTTCTGCGCCACTTCCACTACTAGTGAGAGGGCTGCCCATCAATAGTAGACAAGTATCTCAGACTGCAGATAGCCAGTCTAGTGCATATGGTGGAACCATCTATGGAGAAGGTTGGAACTTTCTCATTCCGGACCTCATCTGTGATGCTGAGAATGGGCTCTTATGGAAGCTCCATTTAGACCTGGAGGTAAGAAGTTACTAATTGTCATTTGTCAATCTTTTGTAGTATCACTCCTTTTTCATTGTGAATACATTTTTGCTTTAACATGCTTATCTTGAATTACAGGCTATTGCTGCTAGTAGCTCTGATGCTCCTTCAATTTTGGAATTCCTTCAGAGACGAAAGTCTGACCCAAGCATGGTAATTTTATTTTACTACTTTGCCGATAAGCAAATTGGGTGTTCAATTTTGCCAACTATCACCATTACGGTACCAATTCCTGTTAATTGTTATGAATCAGGTTAAGACTCTATGCCTTGCTATTGTTCGGACAATCATCCTGGAAAGGAGGTCAGTGCCCACAGTTGCTAAGGCAATGGATATTGTTCTTGATTCCTACACACGTTTGATGAAAATGGGAGGAGCTTTTCCTGGGGTTAGGCGGACACATGAGCAAAATCAGCAGTCAGGTAGTCAACCTAATGAGGGCTCCCATGTGGTTTCTCAGGAATCTAGTCCTGGAACAGCAGTTAGACCTGATGTGAACCCAGACCAGGCAAGTGGGGCTGTGAATGTATCTGTACAGTCAAATTCAGGGGTTGAGCATGCAATAGACAGTATATCTTCTGATTCTGCAGACAATAGATCTGATGTTGTCGACAAAAGACATCAAGCTGTAGGTGAAGCTAGCCGACCATTGTCTTCAGGCACATTGACTCAACATGGACAACATGCTGGAACCGTGGCAATTTCTCCAATTGAGATGTTCCAGTCTGTCTTTACACTTGTTGAAGATGAAATGATGGGTGACCCTGCATATCTTATTGCTGTCATCACGGAGTTTCTACGGAGGTAAATCTTGTTGATTTAATATCTTAAATTGTTGAGGAATGCCAATATTCCAGTTCATGATACATTTGCTGTTTATTCAACACTTTGTTTTCTGCATATATTTGCTGTTTATTTAGCATGCTGGGGTGTGCTGTTAGCAAAGAACAATGAATCTGGTCATATCACCGCCACAATTGGCATGTTGCTTCCATACAATGACCATTCACTCCATTTTATCAGGCCAACATGATGACAATGGGTGTTTCCTGTGAAATCATCTATAATTCATTTCTCTCTGTTATGGCGTATGATTTGGTTTTTGTGTAGTGGATGTTGTCTATCTGCTCTCAGGACAAAACAGGATGAGAATAAAAGATACTATGTTGTCTTATTTGCAGTGTATCAAAGTCTGGGCTCAAGGCTCCTCACAACCTTTATGTGATGATGGCAACACTACTAGCTCGTAGCAATCGTTATGCTGAAATAGCATTGTTTGTGTCAAACAAGGTCAGTTTATTGTTCTTACTCAATGCTTAATGAAGATTATGTTGTCCGCTAGGTACATTTTGTCAACCGCTATGCTGAAATAATTGTTTGCTAGGTTGTATATTTTGGATTGCGAGTGGTTCTGAAGTATAACGTAGCACTTAGCTTGTGCCTTGTAGTTTCCTAATGGTTCCAACCATTATTTAGAGTTAATTTGCATGTACGTTAAATTAGGGCAGTGTGTCAACTTGTCTTCTAATCCATTTCTATTGTCCAAATGAGGGTATTGCTTTGCCATGTCATAGTTTGCATTTGTCTTCTCCCCCTCAAATAACAAGTACATTTAGGATTTACCTGGATCCTGTAGAATCAGGCCTCTTTGCGTGTTTTCTGATTGAGCACTCTGGAATTGGATATGGCCAATCACACCTTGGCTATCAACCACTTCCTGCAGATTCTTGAACCGTGTAAAGAACTGGCAATGCAACTCATGGAGCTGGGTCTGCAGCACCCGCCAACAAGGAAGCTGGGCATGGACATGCTGAGGGAGCGAGGCCTGCATCACGACTACGTGACTGCGATGCTGCAAGAAGGGTACTACTTGGAGGCCTTGCGCTATGCCAGAAAATACAAGGTCCTTGGCTTTGCTTTGATTTGCTCTTTTCCCCTTTTCACCTTGCAATCAATACGTTTTGTTGCATCCGATCACTGACACTGACGCGAGGGTTGATTGGCCCAGGTGATCACCGTGCAGCCTGCCCTGTTCCTGGAGAAAGCCGTGGCGAAGAACAGCGCCCACAACCTGGCTGCAGTGCTGAGCTTCTTCTGCGAGTTCACTCCGAGCTTCAAGACCACATCGGACTTCGGCAGATACCGGCATATCCTGTCTGAAATGGTTTGAGCAGCTTTGTTTTGTGTAATCTTGTTGCCCCGAAATGCATTAGCACGTTCTCTGTAGCAAGCAACGTCGCCTCGGAGGATAGTTTTATTTGTAATTCTTTTGGTTGCTCTTGCAGAAATTAAAAAAACTAGTACTGTTGTATAAATAAAAAGCGTTTATTACCGAGGGAAAAAAAAAAGAGTCTTGTTTAAAGCTAAGCTGACCGCTTCGTGTTGTCGCTCGCCGACCGTGCAGTATCCATCTCGTCACTGGGTGATGCTCCTACTAGCCAACGACCGCTTTGGCCTTTGGTCTGGAACTCGAGCATCCCCCTGCTCTCAGGCCTTGTTTAGTTCGAAAAAGTTTTCAAAATTCTTCGTCACATTGAATATTTAGTTGTATGTATAGAGCATTAAATATATATAAAAATAAAAATTAATTACACAGATTATCTATAATTTGTGAGATGAATTTTTTGAGCTTAGTCCGTGATTCGACAATGTTCATCAAATAAAAATAAAAGTGCTACAGTAGCTAAAAATTAATTTTTTCCTGAACTAAACAAGGCCTCAGTTATCTCCGGCCCTCTTTATTTGGAGGTGGCGTGCTCGTCGCCGGGCCTGTAACATGCGCGAGGTACGGATATGGTGGGCAGCAGCATCGCCGCAGCTGTTGACGACGAATTGAAGCTGGACTCCGCGGCGGTGGTGAAGACCAATTTGGCAGTGAGACGCTGGCACTCCTTGACCGCTGTGGTTTGTGACAGCCACCCGTAAATTTGGAGGTTCATTTCCAACTTCTGTTGGAGCCGGATTTTAGTCTCACAAAAAAAATTGTCACACTTGTTTTCACCGAAGGTTTTGGATAATTAAATAGTGGTTGAAAAACAGACAATGCAATGCAAGCAGCAGACGCCACCGTCACCGCATGTTTCAACACCACCACATACAGAAAAACACAATTTACAAGCTGACATGGAAAGAGGAGAGGAGAGAAAGCTAAGCAGAGAAGAAGCCGTCGGCGGCGGCCAGCCCCATTGTCCCCGATGTCTCCGTCCCCGTCCCCGGCACCGGCACCGGCACGCCCACCCCAGCAGGTGCAGATGCCATCGCCCAAGCGCTCTGCTTCCTGGGATCGGAGCCGGAGGCGAAAGCGGAAGCAGGGCAGCAGGCAACACCACCACCGCCGGGCGGTTCTCGGCTCCTCCGCCTCAGTGCTGCTGCCCTCTTTGTCCCCCGCTCCAACTCCTCGACCACCAGCAGCGCTATGTCCGCCATTGCAACCTCACGACAACCTTCCTCTCCTCTGCTCTCAGTCTCAGGCTCCGGTGAGTCGCGAGTTGCCGTTGTGTTGGTCTTTTATTTATATCATATCACTGCTTACCTGCCACCGGCTGAGCTTGGATAAGCCTGCCACATGCGCGCGGACGGCGGATGGGACCCAAACGCCAGCCGCCGCTGAGTTAGATCTTTGACATCTGGCGGCGGGGCGAGCGCGACGTGTCATGCTATCCGTGGCCCTCTTTTTTAATCTGGCGCAAAGCTTCGTTACCATTTCATCAGTTTTTTTTTTCAAATACTATATTATTACTTATAGAAAGATTGTACGAAGTATGCGTGAAAATAGAAAAAAATGTAAAACTAATAAGCAGTCCGTCGATAAAAATTAGCATAATAGCATTTTGGTGCCTCGACAATTAGTCGAGGCTCAATTTTATCTTTAAATTTTTAAAAAAAGTTATTTTGATCTTCAAACTTTAGTTTTAGGCTCAGTCTTATCCTATAACTATGAAAGTAATTGTTTTAGTCCTTAAATTTTGTATTTTAGGCTCAATTTCATCACATAAATTATCAAAGTGCATTTAACTTTTTATTTTAAACTCAATTTTTTTTATTCAAAAATAAGACTTTATATTTTAAGTATAATTTCATCCATAAATTATCAAAATTATAGATCTGCTATTGTTTCAATATATTCATGTATTCTTGAAGAATAAATGCGGTTCGATGTAACTATAATTGCTCCCATAAATATCAATTTAGTTGGATATATATAAATGGTATAATTATAAGGTAACACTAAAAGTAACTTCTTGGAATTATCAATGGCCAGGAAAGAGTTTTCGGATAAATATTTTTTTCTATCTTCAAATACTGTGGTGTTAGAGCCATAGTTATTAGGACCGGACCGGAGATCGAACCGGCAAGGCTATCGGTTCACTGGTTCACTGGTCCAACCGTTTAGAACCGGTTGAACCGCCGGTCCAATTGTTTTGAACCGGTTAAATTGAACCGGTCACAAATACATTGAACCGGTATATATATATAATATAATTAATAGACTATAAATACAATAATTAGCAACATATACTTGATCACATAAATATTTCAAACCAGTGTAATCTAATAATATACATAACAAAAAATTAGCAACATATACCTGATCATATATACAAATTCCCACTAATCTAGCCACAAGTACGCAACAGTACTCCAAGGTATTGGTGCTCTAGGGTTGTTCTATCATATATATGTAAAACATGTCTATGAAACACATAATATATTGAGCACCTACAAAATTATGCGAAAATGACTAGACTAGTAATTCAAATATTCACTAATGCCTCATATGATAAAATAAAGTGCACCATTGCAAAGAGCTTGTTGAGATAATCAAAATAGATATATTATTTGTCTGATTTAGAGCTCATTTGAAAAAGTTATAAAATTTTGAAATTTAAAAGTCACTAAGAAGGTGACGTCAGAACTTTAAAAAAATGAGCGGAGGGTCACAGACTCACAGGCAGGAGCCACGCTACCACATTCAATTCCAAGATCAGTAGCCAGGTGGGCCCATCGGTGGCACTAGAAAGCCGCACTCACCGTAGATCTGGTCATCAAAAGCCGCGCTCACCGTGGATCTGGTCATCAAGCCAGTTTTATGGTCCAACTATGTAGTATTAATTGGTTCTATCAACAATAAAAAGTAAGCAGCCGGTATAATGGAGAT
>Ga0182004_10000718_pt1 | contig 21763 bp, 26 predicted proteins | sample Sormic07211540_1_FD_120479 | JGI IMG/M metagenome (GOLD analysis project Ga0182004, IMG submission 120479) | Endophyte microbial communities from Sorghum bicolor roots, Mead, Nebraska, USA - 072115-40_1 MetaG | ecosystem: Host-associated > Plants > Roots > Unclassified | place: USA: Nebraska...
AAATTGTGACAACTAAAAGCTACATGTAGTTAAACCAGTGTCTAGCCTTTGAGCCTCATGAACCCTATGTTATTCTTGCTGAGTACGAGATGTACTTACGCTTGCCTTTACATTTTATTTGGACAAAATCCTAGATGGGTACCAGATTGCTAGTTTGGAGAAGAGTTTAGGCTTGTGCTCAACCAGTCAGTTGTCCCTGTGGACTTGGAGCTTTCGCCTGAAGAACGGAGAGTCTTTCTGCTATTTGCTATCTAAGGTTATATCTTTTATATTAAGTTCATTATATATAATCATTGTCTATTGATATTACCCCTATTTGTGGCTATATGTGAGATTTGACTTCTAGGGCTCACATATAGTGTGTACCTGGTTTTGTTCTTAAATCTGGGTGCTACAGAACTAAACCCTACAGATAGTTGTGGTAGCCCTAGGTGGTGATAGCCCTAACCACCGACATAGTACACCACATTCGGGTTGGTGATTGTAGGACCGTAGTCCGAGCTTCCTAGCCCCTTTCTCACCCCTTTCTGTGGCTAGTGTTCTGATGTTCCAAAGTGGTATATAGGAACCTTGAACTCTCAATTATCATATAACTAATGTAATAGAGAAATATATAGGAACCTTGAACTCTCCCATTGTTCTCTCACTTAGCTAATCTACTCTTTTATCATGGAATTCTCATGTGTGTCATTATTCATAACTGGTATCATTATCCCTTACCCCCACTTTACTCTAGTTGGTGTATTAAGTTAGTAGATACATGATGGTAACTTATCAGTCTCTTTAACCATTGCTTCCGTGTGAATAAATACAATACTCTGAATACTCCCGAATAAAAGCTATAATGGTATCCATGCACTTGCTGAATTTTCTATGTGCGTTAATAAATACGAATAGTCGGTCAGCCACACTTGGAAGCCTCATGGGTCCTACTTTGGTGTGAAGTCCTCTCGTGGCCTCTGGAACCTTTTATAGTTGTTTTTGTCATGGATTTGATACCTTTTGATTCTAGACTCTAAATATAGCAAATGATAGGTCACTACAAGAAACATATGGCTTTTTAACATTTAGTTATGTCACAATATATGGAATTTATGTTACAAATTAAGATTTATGACATCAAGTTGACAAAAATCAAAACGTGGAAAAGCCCGCGTTATAAAATGATTATGTGACATTTGTTTGGTTCATGTCACAAGCATATGACATTGGTTTATTGTCACAAAATCGTAGGCCTTGCCACATGGCAGCTGACATGGCACATAGAAAAAATGTCACAAAATGAGTTTTGGCATAGTAAAGCCCACATAGCTCATGGGCCTGAAATCTATTTAGGGTGGTATTAGCTGGTCCAATATTTTCAATTTTAGCCCATATAGATTTTGAGCCCACAACAATTCATCCCATATAATATTTTATCTCACTCTCATAATGCATCCCGTATTTTATCCCACATATTTGAGCCCATATTTTCTCAAGCCCAAAAAATTCAGCCCATTCTTATCCCAGCACACACAATTCAACCCATATAATTGCATCCATATAATTTTTTTTCTCGAACAGCGCAGGAGAATTGCGCGTCATTTCATTAAGGTAGAAGAAACAAAGTCCAAGGGTCAACAGACCCATACACAAACACAACACACAGACAAAAACACACAAATACAACGCCACACACACACACCCATCACCTCATAGGCCACCCAGGCCAAGGGTCGACCAACATCCTTCAAGCCTTAAACTTCAGAGGACAGCGACCTGATGACAAGTTCCTGGAGCTTAGAAGCACCAGCCAAGCACCAAAGGCTCCCCTCTGCGCTAATAGACCTTAGAACATCCTGGACACTTGGTTGCCCATTATCGAAGACACATGAGTTTTGATGCTTCCAAATTTCCCAAGCCACTAGGATTATCAAGGAATTGAAGCCTTTTCTCACTTGTTTTGAGGCATCTGCAGAGGACCTCTTCCACCAACCCAAAAAACGGTCAACAGCAGGTTATGGAGCCAAATGAAGCAGGCCAAATTGCTGCAGAACCTGAGCCCAGACCTGGCGAGCAAAAACACAACCCACAAGCAAACGGTTTATGGTTTCATCCTCTTGATCACAAAGGGGGCACGATTCAGGATGTGGCAGATTCCCCTTCACAAGACGATCGGCAGTCCAGACACGTTTGTGAGACACAAGCCAAAGGAAGAACTTGCAACGAGGAGGAGCCCATGTTTTCCAGATTCTTCTCCAAGACCAAAATTTGATGGATCCTACAAAGAAAGCTGCATAAGCAGACTTGCTGCTATAGGATCCATCCTGCGTGAATCTCCAAACATAGCTCAGGTTAGGTATTATTACCTATAATCTAGATTTGCACCTGTACTAATGCAAACAAGTGTTGTGACATGATAGTACCTTATCATAGCATTCACAGTTCATTACTTATCATAACCCAAGTGTTTCATAGTCCTTACTACGAGGATAGGGCTTATGTCAAGTGCTCACTATCCAGGAGCGATGGCGATTCAAATCGATTTCTGACCAACTGGCGAGTTTATTCCCCACACAAACCACACTCACTAATCAAGTGAGCTACAGGTCACCATGTTACACTATCTAGGACCAATTCGCGGGTTCGACAGGTTCGCCCGTTCCCGAGGACCGTTCCGGTGACCGAGGTATCCAACGTATACCAAGGTTGCATGCCGCGCCCTCATCGTTCTCCTCAACCATCACCAATACAGCGCGTACATCGGGCTGATTCCCGACCCGGATAGTGTTTAGGCTTCGCGGTCGGAACGACTTATCCTTCCAGCTAAGTGTGGGGCATGCGTTCAACATGACAAGAGGGTCGTCAACTATCGGTCCTTAATCGACATAGGCAGGGGCACTACGGTCAACACCCCCATAAGACCCTGCCCGCTGTCACTTTTCTTTCCCAAACTTGGTTACTTTCCAACATAGCAATGACAAGCTAACATACAAGTATCCACCTAGATCTCATTGGTGATAGGAAATCACCCGACTTGTACCCCACTAAGCAAGCTAAGCATAGACTCCGAACCTATCTACATAGGACAAGGTAAATAAACAGGTGGTAATATCAAGGAGCAAGTATGCATCAATGGTGTCAAGTAACTCCTACCACTTAAATGCAGCATATTAAAACAATCATGATATAACGATTAAGTTAGCGAGAATATGGGGACTTAGAATGCTCCGGGGCTTGCCTCTCTCGAAAGTGCTAGGCCTGTGGTCCGGGCAATTCTGCAGGTCTTCTTCCGGCTCTCATCCTTGCGGAAGTTCCCGCTCCTAGGTCTCCTCCTGCTTCTCGGGTCCCACCTCGTTCTCCTGCGAGCCTGTATGATGCATGTGTGCTCATGAGTGGAATCCAAAATGCCCGATGTGCAATGCTTATGTAAGTTAATACAAGATGGTCATGACATGGTGCATAGATGAAATAAGAAACTATTTTTACAAGGTTGTCAACATCATCCAACGACATGTAACCAAATTAAGCATCTATTGCATTCTCTTCTACAAGTTATTATTATTAACCAGCAAGCTATCATGGTTCTTCAAATATACACCAAACACCATTTGTTTTATTTATCTCATGCATAACAAGGTTTTATTTATTTAACTATTATTAGGCCTACAACAGTAGCATATAATTCTGTAAATCAATAAATTCTACACAAATTACAGTAGGTTAGTGGTTATTTACAAAGTCTACCACAAATTTTTCATAATATTTAGATAGGTAATTTGGCCTACCCAAAAATCACAAGTTTACTCAATATAATTAAGTGTAAATACCCTACTGGTGATAAAGTGTCAAACAACAGATTTCATATTCTTATAAATTACTTACTAACATAAGAAATGTCCACAAAAATTTTTAGATTAATTTCATGATCCAATTATTTATTAAAAAATCATAAACCACTGCCATGCAAGCATTTAAATCATCATAAATAAATTATTATAGCAAAAATTGTGTTACATTTTTTTCCCAGAGACTAAACATCTATGCAAAGCTAACAAAACAAGAATTACATTTTTCCGAGTTATATTCTATTTACTATGCATTTTATAAATATAAGCAAAAACATGGAATAATTATATTTACACAGAAAAGTTGTATAAACATGACATGCAATTACACCAAGTTGTAGATCTGTATTTATAGAACACATCACATTTCATTTCATCATTTTTGGATCTATGGATCTCAAGATATGAATTTAATAAGATTTAAAACATTTCTGAGAAATCATTTTCTAAAATTCAATTTCAAATCCACCATGGACCCGGCTACGTACACCCGGTGTAGTGCACCCGCCCTCAGCGCGAGCGACCAATAGGTGCGCCAAGGGTTCCACGCGTCAGCCACGCAGAAGAGGGAGAGAACTCCGGCGAGCCGGAGCTCATCGCCGGTGACCCCTTTCGGCGAACCAAGTACTCCTACACGTTCTCCGGCTCAAGGCGAACCAGATGAACCCCTTCACACGACCTAGGACGGACCAGAGCGAGCTCGCCGCCGGCCATGGCGGAACGGTGGCGCTGCTCACCGTCGACCCGAGGCGCTAGCCCGGTAGAGCGCGATTGGAGAGGTTCGGGAGCATCGCGGTGTAGAGGCGAGCACGGTGCGCTATCTAGGCGGTGCAGAAAGGCATGGTGGCGCGCGGGCCACACGCGCGGCGGTGGCGCTCTCGTCGGAGAAGAAAGCGAGGGCGAGCGGGGGCTCACCGTGCGTTTCCAAGCGCTCGGAGGCGTGTCCCGCAACGGCGAAGTGAGGGCGGAGCTCGGGAGGGAGGAATCAACGAATGGCTCACACACTGAGGAGGAATGGCCGGAGCAGAGCTCGGAGTGCCAATGGCAATGGCGGTGCTCTGCGCGTGCGGTGCAAGGGCGAGAGAGTGAGAGAGGGAGAGCGGAGAGGCACAACTGGCAGCGGAGGGTGAGGCGGGTGCGGCCGGGTGCACCTGGTGGCCGACCAGGGTGCGTCCACTCCGGCGCATGCGCGCCACGCGGCGGCCAAGCTCTGCCGGCTCGCCACGGCGACACGGCGCGACCGTTCATCGCGTGGACACGGGCGCGGGCGCGTGGAGGGGGAGACGCGCTAGTGGGCTGGGTCGGCTTCGGCCAGCGGGCCAGAAGCGAGGCCGCGGCCTGCTAGCGCCCCCCTTTCCCTTTTCCATTTTTTGTTTGAATTTCTTTTTTCCCAAAAGCTAAAATGTAAATTTTGAAGCCCTTGCAAACATTTTCAAGAGATATAGTAAAAAGAAGAATTGTTCCCCACAAAATTCTCTACAACTTTTCTTTAAGATGAAAGTTCAAATTCCAAACAGAATTTGAATCACAAATTAAAACTAGTTCTAGGTTTTAAATAAATTCATTTTGGGGCTTTTTGTATAAAATCCATTTCTCAATTTCTAGAGCTCCAAAAATTTCACAAAAATATTCTTAATTCTTGTAAAACATAATTCAACTTATTTTGGTCATTACAAGCAATTCTAAAGCAAGCATACAAATTTTATCATATTTAGTTCATTCAAATCAGTCACATAAAATCACAATTTACAAGCCACTATGTTTATGTGATGCTATGCTCATGCTATGCATGATAAAAGATGCTTATGAGTGAGTTTATGAGACTAAGTGCAAGCTTAGCACCTAGGGTGTTATAGCCCTTCCCCCCTTAGGGAAATCTCGTCCCGCGATTTGGGTTACTAACCATTTCTTATGAAATTTTGGATAAACCGTTTTTAGGTAATCCTCTATTTCCCAGGTGGCATCTCTATCATCGTGATGACTCCACACCACCTTGTAGGTTTTAACAACTCTATTCCTAGTTACCCGCTCCTTGTTATCCACGATACCCACTGGTTGCTCCTTATATTCCAAATCTACTTTTAACTTGATACCCCGAGGTTCAATCCTTTGTTCGGGTACCTTCAAACACATTCTTAGCTGGGATACATGAAAAACTGGAAAGATCGAGCTCAACTCTTCAGGCAACTGAATCTTGTAGACCACAGGGCCCTTTCGTTCTATTATCTGATACGGTCTCACATACATATGTGCAAGCTTACTTTGAACTCGGAAGCGCTGAACTTTCTTCATCAGTGTAACCTTAAGGTAAACATAGTCACCCACATTGAACTCAAGCGGCCTTCTTCTCTTGTTGGCATAGCTTTTATGGTGTGACTGTACGGCTCTCATGTGTTGTTGTATGATTTGCACTTTCTTCTCAGCATCGTTCACGAAGTCGATACCATAGGATCTTCTTTCACCAGGTTCGACCCAGTTTAACAGAGTCCTGCACTTCCGACCATACAACGCTTCAAACGGAGCCATCTTGATACTCTCTTGATAGCTATTGTTGTAAGAGAATTATGCCAAAGGTAACCATGATTCCCAAGATCCCCTTGAGGATAGCACACAAGCTCTCAACATATCTTCAAGCACTTGATTGAGTCTTTCAGTTTGGCCTGAGGTTTGAGGATGATACACGGTGCTTCTCACCAGACTGGTCCCCAAACTATTGTGCATTCGCTCCCAAAAGTGAGCGGTGAACTGTGGTACTCTATCTGAGATGATGGTCTTGGGAATACCATGCAACTTGACAATCTCAGCCATGTATATATCAGCATACTCAGGAGGTCTGTAACGAGTCTTAACGGGGATGAAATGAGCCGATTTGGTCAACCGATCCACGATCACCCAAATCGAGTCATTCCCCTTTTCCGTAGTCGGTAGCCCTGTGATGAAGTCCATGCTTACCTCTTCCCGCTTCCACTCTGGGACTGACAACGGTTGCAACAACCCTGCGGGTTTCATGTGTATCGCTTTGACTCGACAACACGTGTCACATCGGGCCACATAGGCTGCTATCTCTTTCTTCATTTTCGTCCACCAAAAGTGAGATTTCAGATCTTGATACATTTTGCTACTCCCAGGATGGATGGAAAGCTTTGAAAGATGTGCTTCATCCATTATTCGATTCTTTAGCTCTCGATTCTTCGAAACTACCAACCGATGCTGGAACCAAAGTACACCTTTCTCATCTACTCGAAACTGAGTCTTGGGGTCATCCTTGATGTTTCCTTTGATATGAGAAATGCCCTTGTCTGTTTTCTGACCTTCAATGACTTGACTCTCAAGTGAACAACTGAGCTGTGTGTGACACAGAACCTCAGGATGCATGAGATTAAAACCATCTTCAAACAAAGGCTGGACCACATGATAATGTGGTTTACGACTTAAGGCATATCCTACCACATTAGCCTTGCTTGGGTGATAATGGACCTCAAGATCGTAGTCCTTGATCAGCTCTAACCATCTTCACTACCTCATATTCAACTCAGATTGAGTGAAGATGTACTTCAGGATTTTATGATCCGTATAAATATGACACTTATTCCCAAGTAGATAGTGCCTCCAGATCTTTAGAGCATGCACAACAACTGCTAGTTCAAGGTCATGAGTCAAATAGTTGACTTCATGTTTTCTCAAATGTCATGAAGCATAAGCTATAACTCTACCGTCTTGGATCAGTACACATCCCAAACCACTTTTCGATGTGTCGCAAAACACATCAAAAGGCTTCTCAATGTTAGGTTGTGCTAGAACAGGAGCAGTGGTCTGTAGCTTTCGCAAGGTGCAGAAGGCTACTTCACACCCCTCTGTCCAGGCAAACTTATGATCCTTTTGTAGCAAACTGGTCATTGGCTTAGCAATATTGGAGAAGTTGTGCATGAAACAATGATAATACCTGGATAAACCAAGAATGCTTTGAACTTCCAAGACAGAAGTTGGTGCTTTCTAGTCCATAACTTCCTTACCTTTGATGGATCCACAGTGATCCCTTCTTCTGACAGAATGTGCCCTAGGAAGAGTACTTTCTTTAGCTAGAACTCACACTTGCTGAACTTTGCATATAACTGATGTTCTCGCAGTCATGTCAGCACAACTCTTAGATGCTCAGCATGATCTTGCTCATTCTCTAAATAGACCAGAATGTCATCGATGAACACCACAACAAACTTGTCTAACTCTGGCATAAAAACTAAGTTCATCAGATACATAAAGTATGCAGGAGCATTTGTCAATCCGAAGGACATGACAAGATACTCATACAACCCATATCTGGTAGAAAAAGCAGTCTTCGGTATATCCTGTGGGCGAATCTTGATTTGGTGATACCTAGACCTCAAATCTATCTTGGAGAACACTTTTGTGTTTGACAACTGATCAACAGGATATCAATCCATGGCAAAGGATACTTATTTTTTATCTTCACCGCACTGAGTGGACGGTAGTCCACACACATGCGCAAGGATTGATCCTTCTTTTTTCACAAATAACGTCAGACAACCCCATTCCGACGAACTCGGCTGGATGAAACCTTTGTCCATCAACTCCTTCAACTAGGTTTTTAGTTCAGCGAGCTCGGTTGGTGGCATTCGGTACGGCCTTCTAGAGATTGGTGTTGTACCTGGTATCAACTCTATAGCAAACTCTACTTCCCTATCCGGGGGAAGTCTTGGCAACTCTTCCAGAAAAACATCAGGAAACTCACAGACCACTAGGATGTGCTCTAGCGGAACCACCTTCATGGCACATGAAAGACTGGCAAATTCAAACCACCGGGGTAATCTAACCTGAAGCATGCCCTCCCCCTTTGGATCTTTAAGGGAGAGAGTTCTTTGTCCTGCATCTATAACTGCACCCCAGTCTGTCATCTTATTCATCCCGATGATAATGTCCAAAACTAAGCCTGGCATGACCACAAGGTTTACGCGAAACCTTTAGCCACTGATATCCAAGTTAGCCCCTGTTACTGATTTGTTGGTCAACACATCAGCCCCAGCTGAACTGAAGCGATAACCACAACCCAACTCGGTAACTGGTTGATCATGCTTTTGTGCAAATGCTTGGCTCATAAATGAATGCGATGACCTAGAATCAAACAAAACAACTGCAAGATGTTGATTGATAGGGAACATACCAACTGTTACTGGTTCTCCTTCTAGGATCTCCTCTATTGAGGTGTGGTGCACACATGCCGTGTAGGTCGTCTACTGCTTCTTGGGGTAGGGACATTCCTTAGCAAAGCGTTCCATCTTGGGGCAGTTGTAGAACGGTCCCTTGGTCATGGGATTGGCAGCAGGTGCTGCAGCTTGATTTGCCTTTAGCTTGGCTGGAGTCACTGCTACCTTGTATGGCTTCTACTGCGTTGGATGTCCTGGATTCCTTTTCTGCCGGGGTCGGAACCTAGCACCCGGGGCAGGAGGACGATACTGCTGACGTCCTGCCACTAGTGCCCTGGATTGAGATAATCCGGCTTTAAATTCCCTCTTGCGTGACTTGGATGCACTATAGTTGTTGTTATTATTCTCTTGAGTCAGACAGTCGCTGATGTAGGCATTGAAAGTAGCCCGGGTCCCTGTACCCATAGTCTTCAGCATCTTCGGGCTCAAGCCTCTCTGGAAACTAGCAATCTTCTTAGCATCTATGTTCACAAACTCTAGAGCATAACGAGCAAGATTGTTGAAAGCGTGCAGATACTCTTTCATAGACTTGGTTCCTTGAGAAAGCTTCATGAATTCTCCAATCTTCATCTCCACCACACCCGGAGGAATATAATTTTCTCGGAAGGCGGTGGTGAAGCGGTTCCTGGTGATCGGGGTCCCCTCTAGATAGGTGGTGCGATGATGGGACCACCAAATCCCAGCAGGCCCCTGCAACTGATGCGCTGCATATTCTGCCTTGAGCTCCTCGGTCATCCGAAGGAGATGGAACTTCTTCTCCATGGTGTTTATCTATTCATCCGCTTCTAGTGGTTCCATGGCTTGCTTAAAGACCGGTGGTTTGGTGTCCATGAAGTCCTTGAAAGAGCTGTACTGATTCACTTTACGGCCACCCTGGTTATCCCTATGGCTGGTGTTGTCAGCGATATTGCATAGGGAAGCTTCCATGTTTCGCTGCATCTGTTCCATGTTTCGTTGGCTCCCCAGAAACTACGTGAAAAACACGTTCGCAGTGTACGGAGGGGGCGGTGGTGGTGGCGGTGATGGTGCTCTTTCCTCATTCCTGTGAGCCCCACCTCTAGAGGAACCTTCTCCAGCACCGGGGTTGCGGTTACCCCCACCACGCGTTTGCACCATCTCCATGCGTCAACGATGAGCAGTCGCTAGGAGTTGCCATCAATCGGTAGACATATGCAAAATCGTGCCATACTGAACTTACTGATGAGAATAAATCCACACAATAAACAGAGGCACAATAATTCATCATCCACACACAACATCGCTAACTGATTACTTAACATTTAGTCAATAGGGTTCGCATACATCTAGAATTGCCAGCATACATACACTGGACTTTTAGCATCAACACAACTTCAACACATAAAGTCTTACACATCCAAGATCCAACCGATTACAAACACAGGTTATGCAACAAAAACAGCAAAAGAAGGACTAGCTCTAGAGCCCTAGCATCTACTCGCTATGGTCGCTGTCCATGCCGGAACCTTCCTCGGCATCCTCTCCAATAGCAGCTGGCTTCATCTCTGGGTCCTCATCCATCTCATCCTCAGAGTCTAACTCAGCTACTCCAGGTAGGTCGTGAGGATGGAGCTAGTTATGCAGCTGATGGATCTCCTCATGCAGGTTCTCATTGTAATCCTCAGCATTAGCTAGCTGCTGCTCAAGCTCCAGCTGTCGGGCCCACACGGTGTCCTCCTCGTGCCAGGCTTCATTCCTCTGACCAAGCACATGAACTAGCATGCGCTCGCAGTTCCTGTGAGCTGTGGTCACCCTGTCCCTCTACGCTCTCACTGCTAGCAGATCCTGACTCAGCACACTGCTCTGCTGGACTGCCTGGTCCCTATGTAGAGTCATGCGAGCCAACTCTACCTGCAGCCTCTCAACCTCACTGTCAAACTCATGCTGTAGCTGGCGCTTCTCATCCTGAACTGTCAGAAGAGATCCAGACAAACACCCCAAGCAGTGCTCTAGACCCCCATAGGTCTTCATCAAGGCAAACATAGCACTCATAGCTGTACTATCACTGTGCTGATCCTCATCCGCACTTCTCTCTAGAGCATTCACCTTGGACTGATCCCACACCAAAGTGTAGGGGTCACCCCGAGGAAACACCCCAGCTAAGGCATGGGCTAGCTCCTGTGGAAACCTCTCCATGATGTCCCTCAGAACCGCAAAAGCAGCCCTGCTGGCACCCTGGAAAGGTATCCTGCCTTGGGACTCATATACCAAGCCACCCTAGGTGGGGTCACCTCCACTGGTAGGGATCACTGCCTCAATCCCCACCAGGGTGCCATCACCGAGCTGCTCTTTGTTCCAATAGTAGCGAGGTTCCCTTCCTTCAGGATACCCCATCGAGCTGAGCACCCTCCACAGCAAGGTAGGCATCCCAAACTCTCCTAGGAACTTGCTCTTGTGATGCGAGCTCCTACATGCTAACAGGTGGCGAGGGGCCCACCCACCAGTGGACTGCAAGCGGTGAGCCTAGTGCGTGCCATCTGCTGAAAATAGAATACCTTGGGTAAGACTGGGGATTATCTTTTATCATTTTAATTGAAATTGGGACAGATTTAAATAAGGGGAGGAATTAAGGAATGATATGAATGAACATGATGCATGTACGGAACTTACGATCTCACAAACTTAGAAACAAAAGTCAATACTAATCGGTATATGCGGTAGCACATAATGTTCTCTGAAAATGTAACCAGCGTTCTATGCGAGAACATAGTTAGCGTACCTGCAGAAAACTCAGTTCAGCCCAACCACAGTATGAACATGCAAAACAAGAATTTAAAACTATGGACCCCACACACATAGGTACCACACCTATGTATATGACGTGCCACTACCCACATCATCGCCCTAATGACAGCATCGCCCCTTAGGACAGAATCTCCCAACATATGGTACTGTTCCCAGGCACACTGGATATGCGTGCATGACACAGCACCCTAAAGCACTTCCCTAGATCGGCAGTGTATCCGATCATGCTCTCGCAGCTCCCACTTACCAGGACCTAGAGGAAACTGATCCATTCATTACCACTCAAGTGAATGGCACTCATACTATTACACGTCGTCTGAGCGACGAAATAGAAATATGATGCATAACCCCCAAGTTAGTACTTAACTAGCCACCTTAGAGTCCTTAACTGGGCATAAAGGATATGACCAATGGCACACTGTGTAGTTTTCCAAAAACTCATTTGAACACATTGACTACCACTAATAGGTAATTAACTTCTATTAACCGGGTTAAGTTTGCTTTAGAACATACTTATGAACAGTAATCTGCTGAACCTTGCTCCGATGCCAGCTGTAATAGAACCACCCAAATCATAAGATATTAAGCCTAATAGTGACCATTTGCATAGTCAAACCGTCAAGCTTAAGCCCATATAATCCTGGTAGTCCGTGAAATCTTGAAGGATTTCAAACCACAATCATACATACAGCCAAGATCGAAATAAGTCTAGCGATCACTGTCCAAAGTTACATCTAGTTCACAACATTCAGAGGTTACATCAGAGTTCAAATATAATTATTACAAACCAAGTTCAAGAGTAGCGGAAGCATCGTAGTTTTAAAATAACACACACAGTTAGTCTGATACAGTCCCATGATTTGATCATTCCCACAACAGCAAAAGAGGATGTTGAGTGACCATCGCCCTTGGTCTAGTCATCACCCATTGTTGGGTACAAGCAGTGAATGCAATACCCATAATACATCTGACCATCTGCAAAACAACATGGGAATGGAACCCTGAGTACGAGAATGTACTCATCTAGACTTACTTGTCATAAACTAGAAATAAGACTCTTCAAGGATCATGAAGGCTCTATAGTGGGGTAGCTGAACCATTTTTGCGTAAAAGTGTTACGCATCTAGAAGTATATCCTAACATAACCCTTATTCGTTAATTAGCTCAGGTTAGGTATTATTACCTATCATCTAGATTTGCACCTATATTATTGCAAACAAGTGTTGTGATATGATAGTACCTTATCATAGCATTCACAATTCATTACTTATCATAACCAATTGGTTCATAGTCCTTACTACGAGGATAGGGCTCATGTCAAGTGCTCAAAATCCAGGAGCGATGGCGATTCGAATCGATTTCTGACCAGCTGGCGAGTTTATTCCCCACACAAACCACACTCACTGATCAAGTGAGCTACAGGTCACCATGTTACACCATCCAGGACCAATTCGTGGGTTCGACAGGCGCCGCCCATACCCGAGGACCGTTCCGGCGACCGAGGTATCCAAGGTATACCAAGGTGGCGCGCCGCGCCCTCATCGTTCTCCTCAACCATCACCAATACAGCGCATACATCGGGCCGATTCTCGACCCGATTAGTGTTCAGGCTTCACAGTCGGAACGACTTATCCTTCCAGCTAAGTGTGGGGCATGCGTTCAACATGACAAGAGGGCCATCAACGATCGATCCTTACTCGACACAGGCAGGGGCACTACGGTCAACACCCCCATAAGACCCTGCCCGGTCTCACTTTTCTTTCCCACACTTGGTTACTTTTCAACATAGCACTGATAGCTAACATACAGGTATCCACCTATATCTCGCAGGTGACAGGAAATCACCCGACTTCTATCACGCTAAGCAAGCTAAGCATAGACTCCGAACCTATCTACATAGGACAAGGTAAATAAACAGGTGGTAATATCAAGGAGTAAGTATGCATCGATGGTGTCAAGCAACTCATACAACTTAAATGCAACATTGTAAAACAATCATGATATAACAATTAAGTTAGCGAGAATAGGGGGACTTGTTATGCTCTGGGGCTTGCCTCTCTCGAAAGTGCTAGGCCTGTGGTCTGGGCACTCCTGTAGGTCTTCTTCTGGCTCTGGTCCTTGCGGAAGTTCCTGCTCCTGGGTCTCCTCCTGCTCCTCGGGTCCCACCTCGTTCTTCTACGAGCGTGTATGATGCATGTGTGCTCATGAGTGGAATGCGAAATGCCCGATGTGCAATGCTTATGCAAGTTAATAAAGGATGGTCATGACATGGTGCATAGATGAAATAAGAAACTATTTCTAAAAGGTAGTCAACATCATCCAAGGACATGTAACCTAATTAAGCATCTATTGCATTCTCTTCTACAAGTTATTATTATTAACCAGCAAGCTATCATGGTGCTTCAAAGATACACCAAACACCATTTATTTTATTTATCTCATGCATAACAAGGTTTTATTTATTTAACTATTATTAGGCCTACAACAGTAGCATATAATTCTGTACATCAATAAATTCTACAAACATTACAGTAGGTTAGTAGTTATTTATAAAGTCCACCACAAATTTTTCATAATATTTAGACAGGTAATTTGGCCTACCCAAAAATCACAAGTTTACTCAATATAATTAAGTGTAAATACCCTACTGGTGATAAAGTGTCAAACAACAGAATTCATATTTTTATAAATTACTTACTAACATAAGAAATGTCCACAAAAATTTTCAGATTAATTGCATGATCCAATTATTTATTAAAAAATCATAAACCACTGCCATGCAATCATTTAAATCATCATAAATCAATTCTTAGAGCAAAAATTGTGCTACATATTTTTCCTAGAGACTAAACATCCATGCAAAGCTAACAAAACAAGAATTACATTTTTTTGAGTTATATTATATTTATTATGCATTTTCTAAATATCAGCAAAAACATGGAATAATTATATTTACACAGAAAATTTGTATAAACATGACATGCAATTACACCAAGTTATAGATCTATATTTATAGAACACATCACAATTTATTTCATCATTTTTGGAGCTATGGATCTCAATATATGAATTTAATAAGATTTAAAACATTTCTGAGAAATCATTTTCTAAAATTCTATTTAAAATCCACCCTGGACCCGGCTAGGTACACCTGGTGCAGTGCACCCGCCCTCAGCGCGAGCGACCAATAGGTGGGCCATGGGTCCGACGCGTCAGCCACGCAGAAGAGGGAGAGAACTCCGGCGAGCGAGAGCTCATCGCCGGTGACCCCTTTCGGCGAACCAAGTACGCCTACGTGTTCTACGGCTCAAGGCAAACCAGATGAACCCATTCGTGTGACCTAGGACGGACCAGAGCGAACTCGCCGTCGGCCATGGCGGAACGGTGGCGCTGCTCACCGTCGACCTGAGGCGCTAGCCCGGTAGAGCGCGATTGGAGAGGTTCGCGAGGCTACCATTTGCTTCTTTCAGATTGGTTAATAGTGTGGTATGGAGGATGTGTCAGTAAAGTGAAAAGCCTCAGTAATGTTTAGGGGTAGTTACAGCTCTTTTTGTTAGCTTGATGAAAATTCAAGATGTTGAAATGGCTATGTTCTTTGTCATTTTGGACATGTGACTTAGATGTAGCGTGATGTATATTCCTACCTGTATATTGCTACCTGGATGTATGAGTTTGACAACATAATTTTTTGCAACCTAGAATTTTAACAAGATTGTGTAATTGTTGAGTGAGTGGGCTGAAAAATAATTGCGGGCTCTAGCAAGCCAAATTTAATTTGTGACGTTTTTCTCCTTCCTGCCATGTCAGCAATTCATCCTATGTGGCATTGCCTACATGGAAAGGCTAGGATTTAATGACACTAAACTAGTGTCATAAGATTATATGACACTGAAATCACATGTCATAAACTTATGACATTTAGCAAAACAGATGTCATAAAACCATTTTGTGACAGTGGCTTTTTAACATTACAGTTTATGTCACCTTGATGTCAGAAATCTTAATTTGTGACATAAATTGCATATATTATGACATAATAGAATGTCAAAAAGCCACACACTTCTTGTAGTGGCAGTGTAGAAAGGCACGGTGGCGCGCGGGCCACACGCGCAGCGGTGGCGCTATCGCCAGAGAAGAAAGCGAGGGCGAGCGGGGGCTCACCGTGTGTTACCATGCGCTTGGAGGCGTGTCCCGCAACGTCGGAGTGAGGGCGGAGCTCGGGGAGGGAGGAATCGACGAATGGCTCACGCGCTGAGGAGGAACGGCCGGACCGGAGCTCGGAGCGCCAATGGCGACGGTGGTGCTCTATGCGCACGGTGCGATGGCGAGAGAGCGAGAGAGGGAGAGCGGGGAGGCGCAACTGGCAGCGGAGGGGAAGGCGGGCGCACCTGGTGGTCGGCCAGGGTGCGTCCACCCCGGCGCATGCGCGCTACGCGGCTGCCGAGCTCTACAGGCTCGCCACGGCGGCACGGCGCGGCCGTCCGTCGCGTGGACGTGGGTGCGGGCGCGGGGAGGGGGAGACACGCTGCTTGTGCCCCCCTTTCCCTTTTCCATTTTTTTTGAATTTCTTTTTTCCCAAAAGCTAAAATGCAATTTTTGAAGCCCATGCAAACTTTTTCAGGAGTTGGACTAAAAAGAAGAATTGTTCCCCACAAAATTCTCTACAACTTTGCTTTAAGTTGCAAGTTCAAATTCCAAACATAATTTGAATCACAAATTAAAACTAGTTCTAGGTTTTTAAATAAATTCATTTTGGAGCTTTTTTTATAAAATCCATTTCTCAAATTCTAGAGCTCCAAATATTTCACAAAAATATTCTTAATTCTTATAAAACATAACTTATTTTGGTCATTACAAGCAATTTTAAAGCAAGCATACAAATTTTATCATATTTAGTTCATTTAAATCAATCACATAAAATCACAATTTACAAGCCATTATGCTTATGTGATGCTATGCTCATGCTATGCTTGATAAAAGATGCTTATGAGTGAGTTTATGAGACTAAGTGATTGCTTAACACCTAGGGTGTTACAGAATGGTCCCATGAAATCAATGCCCCAAACATCAAAAAGTTCAACTTGGAGATTGTTTGTGAGAGGCATTGCATTTCATGAGTTGATATTCCCATGCTTCTAACATCGGTGACATCTCCTGACAAACTCCTTTGTATCTTCATACATCATTTGGCCAGAAGAAACCACTTTGCTAGACCTTGGCATCTGTCCAGAATGCTCCATAATGTCCTCAATATGGTGAGGCATGGCATATTTCCATTATTTGGATAGCCTCAGCCATAGGGACACATCGTCTCAATAATCCATTTGAGCAGATTCAAAAAAAATATGGCTCATCCCATAGGTGAAAATGGCTATCGTGTACTAATTTTCTTTTGTTTGCACCAGGTGGGATATAGCCTTTTACTATAAAGTTCACAACATCTACACACCAAGGATCGAAGTCTGATATCTTGAATAAGGTATCATCTCTTAGGTAGTCGTTGATGGGAAGCTCATCTGTGTCCTTGAATGAAGCCTAGACAAGTGATCGGCTACTGAATTTTCTACTCCTTTATAATATTTTATTTCTATATCAAACTCTTGGAGTAAAAGAATATTGCAGATCAACTGAGGTTTAGCATCTTTCTTAGTGAGCAGGTATTTAAGAGCAGCATGGTCTGAATAAATGATTACCTTTGCTCCAACTAAGACCTAAACTTGTCTATTGCAAAGACAACTGCCAACAGCTCTTTCTCAGTGGTAGCATAATTGAGCTATGGTCCAGTGAAGGATTTGCTAGCGTAGGATATAGCATAGTGCTTTTTATCCTTTGTTTGGTCGAGAACGGCACCAACAGTGAAATCGCTAGCATCACACATAATCTCGAAAGGCAGAGTCCAGTCAGGTGGTTGGATGATTGGAGCTAAAATGAATGCTTGTTTGAGGGTTTGAAAAGATTCATAGTACTCATTATCAAAGATGAAAGGTGCATCCTTAGCCAATAGTCTAGTGAGGGGTTTAGTGATTTGAGAGAACTCTTTGATAAAATGCCTATAGAACCCCACATGGCCTAGAAAGCTTTAGCTTCCTTTCCCATTTGTGGGAAGTGGAAGTTGTTCAATAACTTCTATCTTTGCTCTATCCACTTCTATCCCATGTTCAGACACCTTGTGTCCTAGCACTATTCCTTCCCGAACTATAAAATGGCATTTTTCCTAGTTTAGGACTAAGTACTTTTCTTCGCATCTTTGTAAGACTTTGTCTAGATTCTCTAGACAATCATCAAAGGTTGTGCCATAGACGATAAAGTCATCCATGAACACCTCCATGATTTTCTTGATCATGTTAGATAAAATAGACATCATGCACTGTTGAAAAGAAGCAGGAGCATTACATAACCGAATGACATTCATCGGTACGCATAAGTTTCATACGGGCATGTGAATGTAGTCTTACTTTGGTCATCAGGGTGGATCAGGATTTGATGATATCTGGAATACCCATTAAGGAAACAAAAGAAAGAGTGCTTTGCAAGCCGTTCCAACATCTCATCGACTATGGGTAACAGGAGGTGTTATTTCTTTGTAGCCTTGTTAAGCTTTCGCTAATCTATGCACATCCACCACCCAGTGACAATGCATTGACAAATGAGTTCATTCTTCTCATTCTCAACAACAGTCATTCCTCCTTTCATCGGCACAACTTGGACAGGGCTAACCCACTCACTATGTGGAATGAGATAAATAATCCTAGTGTGCAAAAGCTTAGGGACCTCTTTCTTAACAACCTCCCGCATAGCATTGTTAAGCCTACATTGATGTTCTCTTGATGGTGAGATATTGGGTTCTATAGGAATACGAAGTGTGCAGAGAGCGGCACTGATCCCCTTGAGGTCATGGAGTGAGTAGCCTATGACCTATCTATGCCTTTCTAGAACAGTGACAAGTTGTTGTGTTTCATATTCAGAAAGCTTGTTACCGATGATGACAGGACTGTTACGGTTATTATGTAGAAAGACATATCTAAGTCTAGTTGGAAGAGGTTTCAACTCTATTGAAGGAGGTGGAGGTTGTTCATTTATGTCTAGCTCAATGGGCTTAGCCAACTCTTCCTCTTGTTGAATGAAGTGTTCTTCATCAAAGAATGGTTGGACCATTTCTTCTTGACACATCAATAAGACCTACTCAATAGGATCTGGGTCATGTTTGGGTTCCACTATTGTGTTAATGGATCGGGCAAGAGGGACAATAATAGTGGAATTCCCAACCTTGAAATCTAGTTGACCTTGTTGTGTTTGTTCTTGTAGAAGTCTCATGATTGGTCTACCAATCAAGAGAGGAATCTTTGGGATCTCAAAAATATGAAAATATAGGCATATCCCAATGTTCTTTATTCTAATAGGAATAGTCCTTAATACCCCATGGCTTTCAAGAATAAATCCTGATGGCCCATGCAAAAGCTTTTGAGATGGAGTTAAGGATATGTTGGGATAAAGAGTTCTAGCTAACTCTTTTCAAATAATATTTATCCCGATAGAAATATTATAGTCGAGTCTTCTAGTGGACCCTCTAATTTGGCACAGAAGAATGGTGGATGGAAAAGTGATCCAAGCTACCTTGAGAGATAACTCTGCTTCTCTTAGCCATTCATAACTCATGATTGCCAAAAGGCTTTGAATATGTTCTATAGCCATTAATTTTTCATGTGGTTCAATAGGTGTGGTCTGTTCTTGGGGTCTCACTTGGATAAGATATTTCAAGGAATTTCCATAATATTCAAAAATACCTTCCTTGAATTCAAAGGAAACTCTAAAGGAGATGTTTCATCATCCCCTCGTTGAGTTTGCATTCCCTCAATGGGAGGTTTTTCAACAACCAAATTATTAGAAGAGTCTATTGAAATATCAAATTTAGTTGTGGGTTCCTGCTCTTGTGGTTCAGGACTAGGCACGACTTCTTTTTCATCTTCAGGAAACTCATCAAAAATGCTAGTGTAAGGGGTGTTTTCAAGGATTTTCTCAAGAATGGCTTGCGCCTCATTCATGGTTTTGTGCGAGAATGATCCTCCTAAGGCGGTGTCGAGATGTACAGCAGCTTCCTTGTTATGTCCTAGATAAAAGTGTTCTAAAAGGATGTTTAGGCAAGGAATGGGTTGGACTAGAATTAGTAAGGCTCATGAATCTAGCCAAAGGTGCTCCTAGTGTTTCATTCTCTTTTTGTTCAAAGTTAAGAATTTCTCTAAGAAGGGCTGCTATTTTAGAAAGAGGGAAGAAAGTATAACAAAATTTATCTCGAAGTTCATCCTAATTTCCATTAACGCCTCTTACGGAATGAGCATACCACTATTTTGCTCTACCCAAAAGAGAGAACGGAAACAACTTCCATTTAAGGGTCTCTTGTGTCATGCCATCAATAGTTAGGCAAGAACACAACTGCTCAAATTCCCTAAGATGGTTGTGAGGAGCTTCATTTTCTAGCCCAGAGAAGGATTGGTCCTGAACCATGGCTATAAAGAAAGGACGACGTTCATAGCTAGAAGTTGTGATTGGCTTTGACGATTGTGGTGGCTCTAAGAACTTGCCCTTTGGTGTGGACAATTTATAAATTGGAGTGGAATCCATATGGCATGATGGTGCTGATTTGAAATGGTGGTAAAAAGAAAATGGATAAATGGACGAACTTGGCTCGAACTAACACAGCTACCGTTCCTGACCACTTTGCCAGAAAGCTGGTTGGGTATTTTAAACGCACACAGAAAATCCACAAGCGAACGGATACCCATGTACCTTTCACCCGGGAGTATTTCAAGGTATCAATTTTCCACATGGAACATGAAGTATACTAGTTAAGATTTAGATCACCCAAGGATAACTATATTTATAATTTTGTAGGGAAGAGAGGAATTTTCCTATGTGTTCTATAGGTTGATCTAGGAATCAGGTTTTACTCTGAGGTTACTTATCTTGGGACTTTAGAACACTAACCACAGAAAGAGATGAGATAGGGGCTAAGAAGCTCTGACTAGGGTCCTACAACACCAATCTGAACATAGTGGAATACATCGGCTGTCAAGACTATCACTATCGTGGGGCTACCACAACAATATGCTGGATTGGGTGCAATTCTAGGTAATTGCAAGACTAAGCACCACACTTAACCAATTAATTAGTACCCTAATGTATCAAAGAACTAGAGCACATGATGCAAGCAAGAATCCAATAAATAACTTAAAAGTAAATATGAAAGTTAAATAAGAACTTAGGAATTATAGAATTGAAGTACCTGGAGATTAACCAAAGACGAGCTAGTTGCTGCAAAAATAAAATGTGGAGGAAGATCCAACAGATCCGGCTCCACCTTGGCTCTCTCCTCTTCTCTCTCCCTCTTGTCTATATACAACTAGACAACTAGAACTAGAACTAGATGAACTAGAGGGACATCTACTTCTCTACTCGATGAAACCCTAGTTTGTGCTTTGGAGATAGCTAATGAAGAAGATGAAGGATATGATCTCTAAGGGGTCAGGGTTGTATTTATAGCCCCCTAGGAAGCACCATAGCCCTTGGATCAATCCGACTTAAACATGTGCTTAAGATTAATCCTCAAAAGCGGTGGATTGGGAATCCGTGAGGTTGGCTATTGAAAGCCCTAGTTTGGTTTTGGATAATTGATGAAACCCTAGTACTAACCACTATACTAAGTGTGTGTAGACTTAATGAGGTTGGTACATGTCAAGTGATGGAGCAAGTGATGATCATGGTGATGACCACAAGATGGTCAAGTGCTCAACTTGGAAAAGAAGAAAGAGAAAAACAAAACACTATGGAGAACAAGGAAAAGGTATTGCTTAGGGTTTTGGTTTTGGTGATCAAGACACCATAGAGGGTGTGATCACATTTAGGATAGATAGCCGTACTATAAAGAGGGGAATTCTTTGGCTAAGCGGTTATCGA
>Ga0182004_10000719_pt1 | contig 21759 bp, 9 predicted proteins | sample Sormic07211540_1_FD_120479 | JGI IMG/M metagenome (GOLD analysis project Ga0182004, IMG submission 120479) | Endophyte microbial communities from Sorghum bicolor roots, Mead, Nebraska, USA - 072115-40_1 MetaG | ecosystem: Host-associated > Plants > Roots > Unclassified | place: USA: Nebraska...
AGTCTTATATAGCTGGACTGGTAAGATCTTCGTGTCCTGAAGCCAGCGGTTGCCGGTTTGATTCCTGCTGGATACACTATTTTTTGATTTCCCAAGCCATTTTGCGATGGAGCAATTAATCACCGTGTGAAGCAGTCGCGAGAGCAGTGAACCCGAGGCAGAGCGAGAGCGTGTGTGAACCCGAGGCAGCAATTAATCACCGTGTGAAGCTGAGCCGTCACGAGGGGCACTAGCGTCCATATCCGACTCTTGGCAGCACCAACGTCAATCTTTACGATTTTGGCCATCTCCTCCAGAACGACAGAAAATTCGAGTACGGAGGGAGTATATGTTTTCAAAATCAAAATTAATATGCATGTTGTCATGTGTTATATAACAGTGCTAGTATTCAACTCGTCAGTAGCACTTCTCATATACATTGGTTAACCTTACGATCTTTCAAGCACTTATATTACCTACAAGAAAATTCTAGTATAACATAAAATATATATGGTTTTGGTAGATATAAATGGATTGAAATGAGTTTAAATAAAGTAACTTCTTGTAAATACTACCAATGAAATTGACTCTTGGTTAACCAGGGAGTAATGGAGGATGAGTTGGGTCGCCTGGCTTTTCTAGCTTGTCGATGTCAGTTCGAGGTCAAGCCAAAACCAGCCCGGTGTCCATTTCCAGCAGCCCCGTGGCATCCTTCCAAACCAAAGCCAGGTGAACAGTTCGAGGTAAGCGGCAGGACAAGCTTCCACCATGCTTTGCATTTTCCGCACGCTATGAAGCTCCAGATTGATTGCCGGCCTATAGGAACTTCCGTCTTATTTTGTCTTAGGTTCTTGATAATTTTGAGAAATCTTGGATGATGGACTGACATGTAAAAAAAAGTTTCTAATGCAATACTTCAAGAGCTGGAGTAATGTCAGGACCTCTTCAGCTTCAACTTCCAATTCCACCTCTCTTCTAAAGTTTCGAGTCACAAGTTTTTAACATATAATAAGTGATCAGAGATGCGGCTATGTACGGTAGTATTTAGGGTCAAATTCGCTGTTGTCGGGGCAGAAGGTGACGGTGTAGGTGTTGTAGACGAAGGCGCAGCTGAAGCTGGAGGCGGAGGCGGCGGCGTCGACAACAGCGTAGCTGTTGGCCGTCGGGCACGCGTTCTTCAATGACCCGTTGGAGTTCCCCGACGGCCTGCACGCCACAACACGGCCGGACGCGTTCACCTGCTGGTCGGCCGGGCACGCGCTGTCGAGGTCCAGCACGCACTGCGTCGGAGCGCACTGCTGGCCGCCGCCATGGCTCGTGCCGTAAGGCGCAACTAGCATGGGCAGGTTGTACCCGTCGGCGAGGCTGATGTTGTAGGTGTCCGTGCCGCCTTTGCCGCCGAGCGCGAACTCGGCGACCGTCGCTGCCGGCGCGGGCCCGCCGCCGCCGCCGCCGTCGCACTCCAGACGGCCGGAGCCGCAGTCGCCCGTGGCGCACGCGAACCTGCCGTTGCCGTCGGTAGAGCAGTCGGTCCGGCCCCAGATGCGACCCGACCACCCGTGTGGCATCGGGATCCCGAGGAAGTACTCGTACCCCTTGAGCTCGACGGGGGTGAAGCTTAGCGGCGGCGAGCCCTGTCTGGGGGCGATCACCGGCGCCACCCTGTAGCTGCAGTTGTTTTTTATGTCCAAGGTATCCACGTCCGGCGACGGCGCGAAATCATCTGATCAAATCGGAGAACAGAGATCAAACACAGGCAAGAGGCAACGCAACATTAGCGCCATTGCACCAATACATACAAACTAGTTATATAGACGAGAATCGGATCCTAGTTCGTCCTGGGGAATGGAGAATGGAGATGCAGGGGCAGGATTATTAGTTGGCTGCTTACCGCTAGCGGAGACGCCGAGGACAACCAAGAATGTGAACAGTGCGCGGCAAGCTGGCCTCGTCGTCGTCGCCATTGTGGACGGGATAGAGGCGAGAGACGCAGTGCTGCCGGTGTGGCTAGGAGAGCGAGAGCCGAGGGTGCCACGAGCTACTTATAAGAGAGCGCCACATATATATTTGATGATGATGTTAGCAAAGGACTATTAATATTTTAACTGCATTATTAATAATTTAATATTTTCATTTCAACATAAACGCCAACCGTGCAATAAACGCCAACCGTGCACACAGGATAATCTACTCCCTCCAATCCATTTACCAGATTGTCTTATCTTACCTCCTAGAATAGTAATATGTCCGTGTTAACACAATGATAAAATACAAAAACATATTAAAGTTTATAAAAGATAAAATGATAACAAATTCATTAAGATTCATTAAAATTCACGTCTCATGTATTGTGTGACCAAATATTTTTGTCACACAGCGACGGTCAGTCTCTCTCACAAACGGACCTTGCTTGTCAGCCTCACATTTCTCTATGACAACAGTTTAAAATACATAGAGAACTACATATTTTTTACTATTTAAAAACTACTCCCTCCATCCCAAATTATAGATCATTTCAATAATCTTGGAGAGTCAAAGTATCTCAAGCTTGACCAAATTTATATGTTAACATAATAATATTTATGATACCAACTAAGTATCATTAGATTCTTCATTAGTTATATTTTTATAGTAATATCTATTTGATCTTATAAATCTTTTAATTTTTTTCTATAATGATGGTCAAACTTGAGATGCTTTGACTCTTCAAGATTCTTAGTTGGGATGAAAGGAGTATTAAACAAGCATATCATAAGATAAAAGTATAACTTAGAAAATATGCATCTATTATACATTATTGCAATAGCTCCTACACATCAGTGTTAACTTACAATAAAGAGGGAAAATACCAAAAGTAGTAAAACATGGATAAAAAAAACTCCAGCATTAGCCTTCTTTTTTTTACGGGACTCAGTTACAGACGCAGACGCTCACAAACATGAGCGTATCCTCACCCCTATGAATGCACACACGCACACCCTACCACTATGAGTACCTCCGAAGAACCGAGTTGCACCAGACAAATCTTGAGATTGACGAATTCACCACAGGCGTCTCGCTGTCAACGGACATGTCGCCTACCACTAAAAGCATAGCGCGGTAAACGGCATAGACCAATTTGATAGTAATTCATGGCAAATCTGACTGTATATATGGTAATAAATTGAAAAGGCGTGATTGAACTCCCAGCTTTGTTTTAGCAAATTTAGCGGATGCTCTGCCATTTCATTATAGGAGAAAGCAGTACAGCAGTTCAAAGAAGCGTGATCCTAGTTTACATAGAGAAGAAGCAAAAAACAACAACTTATACTTCCTTGCTAAATCATTCAGTTGAGCCTCTAGTATTTGTTAAGGTTGGACCTGTTCAGGTTATAGTTGTTTGCAAAGGAATGATAGCAATTCAGGCTCAATTATCGGCAGATTTCTATTAAACCAAAAAAAAAGGTTCTAAACTTGCTATCTCAGTTTGAAATTAAGATTCAGATGCTGAGATACATAAATATGTAACTGACAACGTGAGAAGGGCTGGCTTACTAACCCAGACACAAGATGAACTGACAGAGATAAACCTTGAAGTTACACAATTCAGCGCTTCTTCGTATTGATCTGTACTTCAGTGCTGCGTTTTTATTTTAAGAAATTTTTCAGTACTGAATAGCTGCAATTATATCAAGCAATAATGGGGGCATGTTCCCTGATTTCTATCAAGATGAGAGTCAGTGTTACTGTTACCTACTGAAAAATTTGGTGAACCAATCTTCTGTTCAGTCCTATTTACTTCCTGACAACAACTCTACGAGCTAGTGATGGAGGTTAGTATTCTGAAAAATCCAATGTTTCATGAAACAGTCTGAACATTATATATGGTCAATAAACCAATCTCCTATTCAGTCCTATTCACTTTCCGACAACAGATCTACGAGTGATGGACGTTAGTATCCTGAAAAGTCAAAGGTTTACGAACCAGTCTAAACAGTATGGCACTCGCAAACACCTAGACTGACCTTAGGCCGGCATTCAGTGCTGTGTGCGATGTGTTTGGGCGACGAGCGAAGAGGTGTGCCCGCGATGTTGGCTCTTCATGCATGCCCTTGCCCTCACGCGTACTGTGGGCTGTCGTATTGGGCAAGGAGGGAGAGCAATGGCAGGGGGACTGCAACAATGAGGCCGGCTTATGGCAACTCAGGCAATGGCGTGTGGCGTCAACTTGATCAAGATGGAAAGAAAGTAACATGGTGTTAGGCGATCGCGACGTGGCGCAGAAAAAAAAAATGGGGAGAAAAAAGTGCATGGGACCACATTTTTGATATTTTGAAAGTCAAATATGAGGTATCTTGGAGTTGGTCTCTCTTTTTTTTTCCTTCCCATACTTCTTTGAGAGTTGGCAAAACATTTTAGGAACAAAAATTAGGGTACCCCAAGAGTAACCCATATTCCTTTTCCATCATAATTTTTCAGAAAACAAAGAGAAAACCCATCTCCCAGAATTGCATATCCCTTTTCCATCTTTGGGTGCTTCACAAATTGTCCTCCATTGTGCGCAAAAATACGTGCACAGTAGAACCGCACATCCTCGCGATTCCCTGCGCCCTGTATTTTCCGCACCGTCTCTTTCTCCCCGCGACGATTTGTCGCATGGCCTCTCCTTCGCGTCGTAGCCACATAGAAGAAACTTATGATTTTGTGGGGGAAAACTACCGGCAACTATAATATGTATGGGACTAGAATTTCGATGTTTTGGGAGTGATTTATTGAAAATATTTGGAGATGCTCTTATTTATTCCTTGTAATATTATTTTGAGAGTTGAAAAATATCATGGTTCTAGAAAGAAAAAATAAAATATTCTTGGAGATGCTCTAAAAAAAGGGGCGAGCCGTGCGACACACAGCCAGGCAGATGAAAAAATAGAAAGATTGATTGAAGATAGAGACTAGAGAGATATGTAGCAGAGAGAAGAGAAAAGATATATATCGAGCCTGTTTGCTAGTCTGAAAAGTCATTACTGTTGGTCGATAAAAAAAAATTAACTTATGAGACAAACGAGTTAAATAAAAGGCTAGATCAAGAAGGCAGAGATCGTTCCGCTCCGCTAATCCAAACCAAGCCAAACGCTCAACTCTGCCCATTGCCTCGACGGCCCAACCCAAACGCACTGTTGGGGGTTTTGAGTTGTGAATACTAAAATCAGCGCTCCCCGTCGCGTCGCATTCCCACCGGCCACCGCCCCCGCTCCGCTCATTGATCAAGCCAAGGGGGCGGAGGCGGACCTGCAGCCATGTACTCGGCGAACCACTGGGGCGGGTCCTTCGACATCACCACCGACGGAGCGTCCGAGGAGGACGACAGCCGGAACACGGACGTCGACGGCGGCGCGCTGTCGGCGAGGCAGCACCACGAGCTGGACGAGACGCAGCAGGGGTGGCTGCTCGGCCCGCCGGAGGCCAAGAAGAAGGGCAGGCACGTCGACCTCGGCTGCGTCCTCGTCAAGCGCAAGGTCCTGTGGTGGGCATTCTGGGGGCTCGTCGCCGGCTTCGTCCTCGTCGGCCTCCCCATCATCGTCTACAAGTCCATCCCCCGCAGGGCGCCCCCTCCGCCGCCGCCGGACCAGTACGCCGAGGCGCTGCACAAGGCACTCCTCTTCTTCAACGCCCAGAAATGTGAGCACCTCTGCCCCTCGTCTTGTGCCTTTTGCTAGCTATATATCGTACACCCACATGAACGACGAGTTCTTGGATCGAATTTTCGGAAGAAATTTTGACTAAGCTGCGATCTTTGATTAGTCGAACCTGCGCAGATCTTCCGCCGCGTTAGGATTTGGGGGGAGTTTCCATTGCATTTTGCCTGTCTCTGCAATAATGGAATTCATGTTGCCTTCACTTCCATTTTGGCACACGCGCCTTCACTTGCCATTTTTGCAAGCGCTATTGGCTGTGCAGCTGCAACGCTACAAATGGAATGTTGCAGCTGGCAGCAGCTTGTCTTCTTGCACATTATTGATGCATTTGCTGGTCTATGACCGTTGATCATCTTGTCATGTATATTCTCCTCATCTGAAAACTTCATTTGTAATTGTAATTGCGCCGCCTCTTCTCGGTGACAGCCGGCCGGATTCCGAAGAACAATGGCATCCCGTGGCGTGGGAACTCTGGTCTCAAGGACGGCTCCGACGCCAAGGACGTCAAGGGCGGCCTCGTCGGCGGCTACTACGACGCCGGCGACAACATCAAGTTCCACTTCCCGATGGCCTTCTCCATGACGCTGCTGAGCTGGTCAGTGATCGAGTACAGCGCCAAGTACAAGGCCGTGGAGGAGTATGACCATGTCAGGGAGCTCATCAAGTGGGGCACCGACTATCTGCTACACACTTTCAACTCCTCTGCTTCCACAATCGACCATGTCTACGCTCAGGTAACTAACAGTTTAAAATTTTCAATGCTGAATTTAGAATTTTGACACAGTAATGGCTGTTACTATGAGCTGTAGTAAATTTCAGGCCGTCACGATCTTCTGTGTCACGTATTGATCTGGTTCGTACTTCGCTGCAGGTAGGTGCGGCAAAGACCGGAAAGATCAAGAGCAGGACACCGGACGACCACTACTGCTGGAACCGGCCGGAGGACATGGCGTACCCTCGTCCGTCCCTGCCGGTGACCTCGGCTCCCGACCTCGGAGGGGAGATCGCCGCGGCCCTGGCGGCCGCCTCCATCGCGTTCCGCGACGACGCCGCCTACTCCAAGAAGCTCGTCCACGGCGCGGTCACCATGTTCGGGTTCGCCACCGGCGACGGGTGGGCCAACGAGCACGCCACCTACTCCAGGCACCAGCAGGACATCGAGCCCTTCTACAACTCCACCAGCTACTGGGACGAGTACGTCTGGGGCGCCGCGTGGGTGTACTACGCCACGGGCAACACCACCTACCTGAGCTTCGCCGCCGACCCTCAGCTCGCCGAGCGCGCCAAGGCATTCGACGACGTCCTCGACCTGTCCGTGTTCAGCTGGGACAACAAGCTCCCCGGCGCTGGCCTGCTCCTGTCGCGGCTGCGCATGTTCCTCAACCCCGGCTACCCCTACGAGCAGTCCCTTGTCGGCTACCACAAGGAGAGTCGCTTGGACATGTGCAAGTACTTCCGGCGCTTCGGGGCCTTCAACTTCACCAGGGGCGGGCTGGCGCTCTTCAACCACGGCAGGGGGCAGCCGCTGCAGTACGTGGTCGCCAACTCCTTCCTCGCCGCCCTCTTCGCCGACTACATGGAGGCGATCAACGTCCCCGGGTGGTACTGTGGCCCCAACTTCATGCCCACCCAAGACCTCCGTGCGTTCGCCAAGTCTCAGGTAATAATTGACGTCAGCCGGAAAGTTACCTTACCCCCTGATTGTTTTTGGCGTTCTCTCTAGCTAGTTTGTGATTCTGACAATGGCGTCTGTGATCTGTTCCATGCATGATTGATGAGCAGCTCAACTACATTCTTGGGGACAACCCGAGGAAGATGAGCTACGTGGTGGGCTTCGGCAACAAGTACCCGCGGCACGTGCACCACCGGGGCGCGTCGACGCCGCACAGCCGCGTCAAGTACTCGTGCACCGGCGGGTACAAGTGGCGCGACAGCAAGAAGGCGGACCCGAACGTGATCACGGGCGCGATGGTGGGCGGGCCGGACCGCAACGACAGGTTCAACGACTCGCGCATGGCCTTCGGGCAGACCGAGCCGACGCTGGTGGGCAACGCCGGCCTCGTGGCGGCGCTCGTGGCCGTCACCAGCAGTGGCCGCGGCGTCGGCGTCGGCGCCGTCGACAAGAACAGCATGTTCTCCGCCGTGCCGCCGCTGTTCCCGGCCACGCCACCTCCGCCGCCCGCGTGGAAGCCTTGAGAGATCTCACCGGATCGGACCTTTGAGTAACTCGATTGGTGGACGCTGGGTTCTATATTCTGAATCTTTTCTAGCGAAAGAGAGCTTTTCCTATAACATCTCTCAAGTAAAAATAGAGAAATTCTTTGGCTCAAGAGCAAGATTAAACCAGAAGATTACTCCACAACTGACGGGAGTCACAATGCAACTATGCAAGATCAGTAACGCATGTTTACATGGGTCTAGTGTTTTTTTTTTCTGTTCTTTTGTTTTTTTAAGGGGAATTTACAGTGTCTAGTGGAGTACCACTTGCTAAGCCTGGGCCGCGCATAGCGAGACAATGCGCGTATCTGAGGCTCGCTACGGGAATCATTTTTGGGGGCTTTTGAATTGACCCAATGCTAGATGCTGGCCTGGAAACGGGTGCGGGAACTGAAGGCCCAGTAGCGTCAATACCCAACTTGGCCCAGAAATGCACGGCGACATCGAGCATTCATCTGAGCATATTTTGCGATCCCAGTGTTAACTGAAGAGTCCATCCCGGAAACACACCAAGAGTAAATAAATTCCCTATCACACCCGAGGGTGCGTAACAGAAAGAAACGCTAGTAAATTGAATGAAAGCATAACAATTACACAATGGCAGGTCTAGCCAGTGTCAGAAATATTGGTGACCTATTATCACCAAACACAGGTTGAGGACTCTCTTTCAATCGCCATACATACTGAAAGTGAAAAGGGTGGAGAAAGTTAAGTTGCAATGAAGCTTCATTAAGGCTTTTCAATCCCACTGCCTGGCCAATGACGGATAAAAGGCTGAAGAAACTATGAGTTGGAATGAAGCTCAAGAGGGATTTTCAGTCCTACTGCCTGGCCAACCACAGATAACCATGCCGGTAAATATTGCAGCGAGCGCTCCTTATCTGTCGCTTTAGTTTCTTCGAGGAGTAGCTTCATCCAATCACTGGTTGCACAAGGGTGCAGGGTCAACCATGGCTTGCTTAGATGGGGGTGCTCCTGCAGGATTCCAAGTACAGGTAAGAACACAATCCTTGCCCAATTAGTAAAGGACAGACCAGAGTTCATTTTATGTGTCACTGTCAAGACTCAAGAGCCACATTCTGTTTCAACTAGAAATCAAGAATCATGTATGAAGCAGGCATACCTCTTGAGTAATAAACGTCCACTTCGATTCACTTAATACTTTTTGTGAGTGAGAAGGAAGTCCCTCTTTTACCTCATCTAGAGTTAGTAGTTGCCCACCTAAGTACAGGTTTCAGATGTTTGCTGTTAAGGAGAAACCAATACATGGCAATAAAATTCACTTGTGTTCTGAATCTGAAGTATACATACTAGTGTGATAACCGCGAAAGTATAGCACTGGAACTTTGTAGGAGAAGCTGTAGACAACATGGAAATCATAAACATGAACATTGTCACTAGAGCTCTCTACCTGCAAAGAGAATGAATCATGAGCATGACTCCAGAGCTCAAGTTGTGTGGAGTAAGTGTGCTAATACTTATTGTCAAAAAAAAGTGTGCTAATACTAGATCAATAGGGGTCGAGTCTTGTCCCCAGAATTCAGTACAAGGCCCTATGTCCCAGAATCATCACCCAACTAGAGCTGCTGCCTTTATATAAACTCTAATTCTTGTGCAGGGGTGAGACGAAGATATGACAACAGCAGAAGATCAGACTTTGCTAATTTATCAATAAACAGGTCACAGAAACATTTACCCAAGCCACATCCCCTGCATCATCGAACTTTTCCATCTCCTCAATCTGCTCCTGCAGGGACATTATGCTAGTTAAATGCAACCATGAATATCACATATTGCAAACATCATATTTATACAGATACAGGGCAGGGCAGGAAACTATCCACCTGGCTTCTTCCACAACTGCTGTACACTCTTTCCAGGGCTAGATACCCCCCTACCTGCAAGAAAACAAGTATATTCAATATGCCCCCAATCAGAAAAGTACCGCTAAAGCAGTGCTAAAGAACAGGACCAAGGTAAATCAGAAAAAGGAGACAAACCTCCAACGGGACCCTCGATTTGCTGCACGGCTTCCATGTCCATTCAGGAAGCGAATCGTCGACCTCGATCTCCTTCCACCTCTTGACCAGCGCCGCCGCCGAGGTGTTGAAGCTGTCCAGAGACAGAGTCCCGTCCCATACAGGGGAGCCTCCCATCGCGAAGCAGGGGCGGCAGAGTCAGCGCGGGCAAAGGCCGACCACCAGTCCTTCACTGTGGACTCGCTAAGCTCCGATTCTCTCGGCGCCAGCCGCCAAAATCCGCAGCCGGTCTTCCTGATTTGTCCACGACCCGTCGCGGGAGCGCCGCCGTGCACAGCGGCTTGCGCTCTGCCGTGGCTTTACGCCTCGAAAGTGGGGAACCGGATCACCGGAAGATTGGGGAAAGGGGAACTGACGGAAAGCTTGCGACTCTCGCCGGATATGAAGCTCTCCCTCGGCTGCCGGTTGCCGGCTGCCGACTGCGGGTCCGCGGCGCCGGTCGTTTGGCGATTGCGGCTGTCAGGTTGTGTCGTCGTCTCCAGCGTGGGACAGATCACAAGTCCGTGCCCTCGTGCTGGACTGACGACGAGCCGGTGGGTTGGACCTATAAGCCTGGTTTTTCTGGTTTGGGCCGTATCCATATATCGGCCTACTGTGTCTACTGTCTAGTCGACTGAGCCTAAAATAAAAACTGAGACAGTCCGTAACTCCGTATCCAATTTTTACAGTATGCCGTGCATATATACATATATAGGGAAGTACCTGTATTCAATACGTATCGGATACGGGATGCCAAAGGAGAATTCCAAGTGCCTCCATCCTCATCTTCATGGGAAAGAAACTGAGGTAAGTGCCTCCATCCTCCATCCTCATCTTCATGGGAAAGCAATTCCCTCAAAATGTTGGTCGTACAAACTTCTACTGGAGTACGGGTAAGTGTATTCAGTCACAGGAATTGCGTCAAGCACCATGAGCGCAGCAGCTTAAGAACAACCGTTGTATTGACATGTTATTATCAAACGAACAGGACCTGACAAGTGATAACACAGCAACTGAAACACCATCTTGCATCATCCAGAACACTAATTACCTTTACTACATCTAGTCTAGCATGCAAGAAAAAGTACAATAAGGTTATGACTTGAGATTATCAACGGAGCAACAAATTAAGCGCGCGATCACAAATGTCAGCTCAGAAGTCCTCATCGATACTGAAGATATGGTTCGCAGCAGCGCCGCCGCTGAGGCTGGACATCACGGACGCCTTCTGGTACTCCCCGACGCGCTTCTCAAAGAAGTTGGTCTTGCCCTGCAGCGAGATGAGCTCCATCCAGTCGAAGGGGTTGGCGACGTTGTACATCTTCTTGTGCCCCAGCGCCATGAGCAGGCGGTCGGCGACGAACTCGATGTACTGGCTCATAAGCGCGCCGTTCATCCCGACGAGCGCGACGGGGAGCGCGTCGCAGACGAACTCGCGCTCGATGTCGACGGCGTCGGCGACGATCTCGCGGACGCGGGACTCGTCGAGCTTGCCGCGGAGGAGGTCGTAGAGGAGGCAGGCGAAGTCGCAGTGCAGACCCTCGTCGCGGGAGATGAGCTCGTTGGAGAAGGTGAGGCCCGGCATGAGGCCGCGCTTCTTGAGCCAGAAGATGGCGCAGAAGGAGCCCGAGAAGAAGATGCCCTCCACGCAGGCGAAGGCGACGAGGCGCTCGGCGAAGCGCTCCCCGCCGTCGATCCAGCGCATGGCCCAGTCGGCCTTGCGGCGCACGGCGGGGACGGTCTCGATGGCGCGGAAGAGGCGGTCCTTCTCGGCGCCGTCGCGGATGTACGTCTCCAGCAGCAGCGAGTACATCTCCGAGTGGATGTTCTCGATGGCGATCTGGAAGCCGTAGAAGGCGCGCGCCTCGGCGACCTGCACGTCGGACATGAAGCGGGAGGCGAGGTTCTCGAGCACGATGCCGTCGGAGGCGGCGAAGAAGGCGAGCACGTGGGAGATGAAGTGGCGCTCGTCGGGGGAGAGCGCGGCGTCCCAGTGGCGCGCGTCCGCGGAGAGGTCCACCTCCTCGGCGGTCCAGAAGGACGCCACCGCCTTCTTGTAGAACTCCCAGATCTGCGGGAACCGGATCGGGAACATGGAGAAGCGGTCCGACGACTCCGCCAGCAACGGCTCCTCCAGGTCGCACGCGGGAACGAGCGCCGCCGCGGAAGGCATCGTCGGAGAGGCTGGAAGATCCGAGGGGTGCGGGGATTGGAGGATTTCGGGGGGGATTGTGTGATGAGTAGGGAATGGGCAGCGGCGGGGTTGATTTATAGGGGGAGTGGAAGGGAGTTGGGGGAGATTTTGAATCCGAAATTCGGGATGGGATTGGCGCCTGCCCAAGCTTTTGCTTGCGAGGGAAGGAGAAGACGGGGAGGCGCGCCGCGCGCCGTGCCACGGGAGAGATGATTTGAAAATTTCGGGGGAAAAATTTTGGCGGCGAGGCAAGAGGAGCGGCGGGAGCGGGGAGATAGGTGTGGATGGCAACTGGCGGCTGGCGCCGTTCGGCCGCGCCTGGCGGATGAGACGCGAGAGGGTTTGATTCATCACACATCGGGTGGCAACTAGGCCGAATGCAGTTGGGCTCTCGTGGGCCTTCTTTTACGCTGTGCACTGCTAACCGAATTTTCCGAGCAGCGCCAATAAAATGTTAGGTACAGTAACTGTCAAATTTTTCCACTAAAAAAAGGTAACTGTCAAAATCCAAAATCATTGTAAACAAAAATACCAAATATAGATTGGAGTACCGGGCAAACCGTATCGTAGCCCATAGGTACACAGGAATTTCGCATGAATGGTACAGGAATTTTATAGGAAATAGGTCAATTTCAAAGGAAAAAGCACAGAAACTAGAAAAGGCCATCATATAGTTGTCCAAACGTGGTACATCGATCATAGTGCAAAGGTATTTCACAGACGGTAAAACAAATGGTCAATGCATTTCGTCGACGGTAAAACAAACGCACAGTGCTGAAACTATCCTCTCAGATTAGAGAATATTGAGTCCCTAGCAAAATTAGGCCTTGTTTAGTTCACAAAAAGAAGATTTTTAGGTGTCACATTGAATATGTTAGCATATATTTAAAGTATTAAACATAGATTAATTAAAAAATAAATTGCATAGCTCGCCTGAAAACTATGAAACAAATTTATTAAGTCTAATTAGGTTTAAAAATTTTATCTCGTAATTTACGACCAAACTATATAATTAGTTTTTATTTTTCATCTACTATATTTAATGTTCTATGCATGTATCAAAATATTCTTTTTTAAAAAGAAAAACTATGTGTCAAAATATTAGATGAGATGAGTGAAAAGTTTTTGGATAGAGAACTAAACAAGACCATCAGAACGGTACTGTACCACATCCACTAAAATCTAAAACACAGAAATAGTGGACTTGCATGCGAAAAAGATTGTGGGAAATACAACACGCATGCTTAAAGTGTCGAACACTCAAAAAAAAACCAAGCGAGATCAGAAGCAACCCTGTGAGATAAGCACATACCGTGACATCCATCATCTATTCATCTCAAGAAAAAGGCAAGGCATGCTCCTACGACCCTTCCGGGTAATCGTTGCTAAGTATCAGTACTCAATTCTCATCATTATGACATTATCAGCATGCCTCATGGTTCACAGTCTGCTTTTCAAAGTTCAGGCCAACATTCAAATAATAAACATAAAAAAATGCCCCTTCCACAAATGCGGACGGAAGCGGCGCAGCATATATATGTTTTCCTCATTATATCGAGACTAAATCTATATTGCATCTAAACTTTCTGAGCTTTATTGGAGGCCCTGTCACGGGAGTCGAAGTGTCGCCCCCGCTTCCCACCACCAAACGGCTTTCCGCCTCTATTATTCCTCCAGTCTCTGGAAAGTTTGCACAAAACGAACCACATCATTATTTTCGGACAACTCTTTGACAATGCTAAACGTGGCATTTGAAAATAAATCAACAAAAACAAATGCACCTGATGTATCCTACTCCCTCCATTTCAAAATACAAGTAGTCATCGTTTCGTCAAGTCAAACTTCTTTAACTTTGAGCGAGTATATAAAATCAGATTCGTTTCTTTAAATCCACAATGAAATGTCTTGATAGTACATTTTATTTGGTACAGTAGATGTTAATATATTTTTCTATAAAGTTGGTTATGGTTAGAGAAGTTTTGGAAAGCCAGCACTTTGCACTGTATGACAAGCATGTTTTCTCCGTACAGTTTCCAACAAATCAAGATTGTACAGAAGAATATTTCTAGTATGCAAATTATACAAGATCAGTTCGGATGGTGGGAGTCAATATTACTCTTAGCAAAAGTTCCATGATAACATTATTCAAGAGAAAGCAGAAGTTATTCTAGCTCAACTGGTAGGGTGGGGGTCAAGCATCCAAACTACCCGGGTTCTAGTCCGCTTCAACTCGAATTTTGATGCCTGCTTCTAAATGAAAAACACCTATTTCCATCTACGTTGGTCACTTTTTTTAATTCAAAAAACAAAAAAAAAGTCCAGCCAGTTTCAAGTAAAATATAAGTTTTTCTTCTCTTTAAAACTTGAATGTGCATGAACGAGAAAAAAAAATGAAGACTAACAGAGGGAGAGCAGAACTGGGAACAGCCCCAACAAAGAAACATGGCAAATAGCTCATACCGTCCTCTGTTGTTTCGGCTATCTTTATATTTCTCCTGACCACCTCGAATTGCACTCCAATAATCCTTTTCGGCTTGACCTGCATGATTGGAAAGTTAGCTGTCATTCAAGTGATTGAGTATAGCATTTGGATATGGTGAGCTCATAACGCATAACCAAAATGATGAATGGCTAAATGTATATAAAAAGTACAGAGAATACCAATGGAACTAATTTCAAAGTATTTTACAATCTGATTCAGCATAGCACTCATATTTGGATCGAAATAATTTTATTTCAGATTCATGCTGTCACACGTTTAACTACGAAACCAGATGAGAGAAGCTATCAGATTGGAAACTAAGAAAACTAGTTACTAGTGTCAACTGAGAGAAGCTGTAGTTTCTTTACCAGACACAGGTTCCAAAGTGACTATGTGGCCTTTCATAGTCAAACCACCTTCATCTGCAATGGCTGCAAATGCACGGGCCTTGTCAGCTGCTGTGGAATCCTCGAACCGAATGAATCCAGAATCTTCCCCAATGCTAAAGTCCACATACTTCAGAAGAGGAAAAAAAACAATAAGACAGTCTGGTATCAAGTATGCTATGTGATAAAAGAAACTCTATTTAAAGAACTTCCAGATGCTACACTAACGAGATATGCATCATGCCCTTACAAGATGCAGCAATATGTTCCCTTTGGTGAAGACAAATATGTGCATACAAACGGCCGTTTAAAGTAAGAATTCAAATCATCCCAAAATTGAACTGTCTCTGCATAGCTAACTACCTAAATCAAATTCAGTTTTGATCTATACTTATTATTGTCTAGGTGACTAGGTCACAGGTTATGTGCTCTATTTAACTGAAATGAACTAAAGTAGATAAGATAATATTTGCAAAGCCAACAAAAATCTCAATCAAACAATCATAACATGATTCATGGCTGACAGTTACATGAACTGGATATTGTGATTTATAAAACTACGATCCTACCACTTCAGCCAATGAGTACTTCAATGAAGCTGTCAAGCAAAAATGAACGAGACAATATTTCTCACAATATTTCCTACAGAAAATATGTAAAATAGACCAAACTCAAACTTATGATTGCTTGATAGTTTCACAACCTGAACCACGATAGGTGATTGCTTATTGCAAAGGATGAAAGGAAACAAGAAATATGTCTGTTATTCTTTTTATTTAGAAAATAGAAACAGAAATCTGTCTGTTCTGGTATTTCCTAAGGTTGTGAAGATGTTACACAATACAAAATGAATGTGAAAGCCAGATGTAACTATGAACACAAAATTAATATTAAGAAACCATAAAGTTTGAACTTCCTCATTTATCTGCTTGTTTTATCATGATGTTTAATACTGAAACTATGGTGATGCAATAATCTCACAAGACAAGGGTATCTTGCAGGTACTCCCTCCATCCCAAATTGTAAGTCATTCCAAGGAGAGTCAAAGCATTTTCACGTTTGACCAAAATTATAGAGAAAAATACTAAGATTTGTAACGTAAAGTGAGTATCCTATGGAAATATAATTAAGGAAGAATCTAATGATACTTAGTTAGTATCATAATAATAATTATTTTATCATATAAATTTGGTCAAACTTACAAAAGTTTGACTTTCCAAGATTCTTGGAATGACTTACAATTTGGGATGGAGGGAGTATCATATAGTTTCATTATTGCAAATAAAAAGTGTGAAAGATCAACAGACCATTAATAATGGTACGGAGAAAAGAAAAAGAAGCAAAAGTAAATATATATTACCCGCACTGTGCCAAATTTAGTGAATTCTTCTTTTAAGTCCTCCCTCGAGATTTTATCTTGAGCATTGTCTGAAGGGCTTTTATCATCCTTGTCAACAGATTGTGAAGTTTCCCCAGCAGATACCCCTTTCAATTCCTCAACAGCATCTGACTGCTCCTCACTCACATTGCCTTTATTCTCAGGGATCTTCTCTTCATTCTCTACGCTAGATTTCTCTGTAGCATCGGAAGCTCCTTCATTCTTAGTAAGGTCAGTGTCATCTACTTTGCCCCCACCATTTTTTTCTGTCTCACTATCAACTGCAATTTTCTTCAGCTTGAAGGCCAGAATCAGACCTTTTGGATAGCTATAACCAATATTGATGTATCATGATGTTAACTGAAAGTCAAAGAAATTATAAATAAGAAACATATTAGACAAAGAGTATTTACCCTTCACCATGACCGCTCTTATTAGGATGTGACTTTTCATATGCTTCTTTCTTTGCCTCTCTTTCAGTATCAAATTCCTTCCTACATTATTTCATAATAGGATACAGGATATATATTGTTATACAGATAAACTCAAAAGTGTGAAAAAACAAAAGTTACTAAAGTCCAAATTCTGGAAATAATAGGAGCTGATTTTGGAATCATTCAACCAGAACAAACAGTTTAACATTTGTAAAATAAAGAACTGCAACCATAAAAGCAAGATTCCAATCAAAATCGAACAATAGAACAACTAGGAGAATATTTTTGGGGAGTGTGCCAGTGGCCTGTGAATGAGAGCCTGCTCAAACTCCCCAATCCTTAGTGAATGCAGCGGAGGGGGCATTTTCAAGATGAAAAGAACAACTTCAATGGCGAAACTCAAAAGCATGAACACAGCATTATCTAAATTAATAGATGGCACCTCATCATAAGAAAATAAATTGAACTAGTAGTTTGTTTACTTTGGTCTTATTTGCAGGTCGGCCCCAGCAAATACGAGTTTTTTCTCGAAAACACCTTTTGCTTCATCTTCGTCTGAAAATTCAACTAAAGCAGTACCACAGAAATGTCTTTTGTCAGAAACATGTCGAGGCAGCCTCACACTATTTACCTGTAATGCAAATAGTACACATACAAATAGTATTAGCAGGATTTACTATTCACATTGCAATATTAATGATCATCTAGTATTGGAATGGTAATGGCCTAATACACCAATTTATCATATTGACCTTTGATGCATAACCCCAAGGATTATTTTCTACAATACTGTTATGAAAAGACATAGGTTAGTTAGATAAGTTATCTAGTCAGTTAGTATTAGAATAATATAGAGGTCAGTTTCCTAGTTTCCTAAGTTAGCTAGATGGCCTCTTTTATAAACGCAGCCTAGTCTTTGTTTAGGAATCAAGCAATAATAGATCAAAGTTCTCAAAATGACCAGCATGGTCAAAGCCTGCTGCCACAGGAACAACGCCTGGTTGATGAGGGAACCAAGCACTTTATCAATCATAACAATATTTGAATGTCTAATCATCTAGCGATGAGAAACATTGTCTATCTTATGTATCAGTTTCCTATTTGCATATAAGTTCTGCTGACATCTGTGATGCTTGCCTTTTACCCCTTACTTTTAGGTGCAACATTCAGTGCTAACAGATATATAACATACCTTGCCACATTGAGCAAAAAAAGATTCAACTTCCTCCAGTTTTACATTGTAAGGAAGCGGTGATGCAGCAACTGTCCTAGAGTCCACTTGATCTATAACCTCATCTGGCTTCAACAACTCCTTAGACCTACCAACTTTCTTCCCTGTGGTAAATACAAGATTGAACATTAAGAATACAGGATGCAAGGACCAAATTACTGGTGTCATGATACAATCCAACTAAAGTGAGCATTTTTTTTCCATTTGAACCGTGCAGCAAATGTCCATATTAGTACGTGACCAGGTGATTCAATGATAGTTCATAATGTAAGGCTAGGTCTAACATTCATCAGAATTCAGGAAAGGGCCATTGTACTGAACATAGCTGGAAATTGAAATGGAACATTGTCATATTCTTCTGAATGAAATTAAGCTTCTACACTATCTAAATTCAAAATCAACTTTAACTAAATACTACACAATTTCGCAAAACAAATACGGACGAAAAGGGAGAGGAAACGAGCTTGCCATCCTCTGATACACGGAGGGCTGTGGAACGGCGCAAGACGTCAGCAACTGCAAGTACGGTCTCCTCTGGCACAGTATCCGGTTTCACATCCCCTTCGAGACCTAGGTGTGACCTCATCCGCGAGAAGGAACAAATGAGAGCCAAGCTCACCACTGCCCAATCAGCCCCGTGCACAAAAGGAGACAGCGCAAAATTAGCACCAGAGCGACATGAACCAGCAAGATCATCGTAGATGAAGACGAGAGCATTCTTACACCCATTCTCGCTTTCCTCGACGGTCCTACGTAGGAACCCGTCGCGGGGGAGGTTGCTGTCGCTAAAATAGAACTCCACCTGCGACGAAAGAGGGAAAATTATTCGATTGGGATCATAGAAATCACTACAGACTGGAGAGCGGAACGGCACGAATCGGAGACTGTGTGAGATGTCAAACCTGGCGGATAACATTCTTGGCCTTGGCGTCGTCAAGCGGGGTGGCGGCGGCGGCGGCTGCCATGGCTAGCTTGCTTGGGGAACGAAGCCGCTAGGGTTTTAGGAGGATGGCGGGTACAGTTTGTTTCGGGGTTTTTAATTACGAAAAGTCAGGGACAGGGACGGAAGAATTTTCAAATAAAAAATATATATAATACCATAGTTTAAGTAAAACATAGAGGCGGTCTCTAAAATTGAAATTTGAGATATGTCTTCTCATCTCAAACTTTCTATTTTGTATTCTGGTTATCTAAGCTTGTCTGGGATTCTAATACGTAATACTAATTAAACATGAGTTTTTTATTTGCTAATGTGATATATTGACTCGACGTTGATTAAATATGATATGTTACACTAATGTGATCTATCTAAGCCTCTAAATTCTAAATTTCACATTTAGGTCTCCAAAACTTGCTAAGCCACATGACTAAAATCCAAAATAGCATATTCAAATCTTCACGCTTACAAAACAGTGCACACAAGACCTAAATTACCTTTGCTTTTGAGAAAGCCCATGCGTGGATGGACTCATTTGACATGTAAGGCTCATATATTATGTCTCATTATTATTTTCTTGACCGCTCATGTGTCTATTCTGAAACTATTTTCATCCCTGCCAACGTATGCACGTACACCCTAAACAACATGCTCCTAACCATCTAGTCTTTATGTTCGTTGTCACTACGCCAACTGAATATATCAAGAATAAGATTGCATGTGACTTATTATTTTAATTTTACATAGGTCCAACGATGTCTAAAGATACTAATGACTAATAATTTTGAAGATGAACAAACCTTTAGATGTAAATAATAGTTACAGATGACTACACAATGGTAGATAAGTTTCAGCCATCTTCAAAAAATGAGATCCAATATAGAAAACAGCAGTTAGAAGTCTTTTTCATTATTAAGAGCACTAAAGAAGAGAAATAGAGGCACCCAAATTAGTTTGAGGGAATATGATTCTGGGTCGCTAGATGCACTATGCTCAATCACAACTTCTACCAAACCAATTGAGCTAAACTCACTTTCCTGTTTGAGCCTATCTTTTAAGGCCTTGTTTACTTCCAAATTTTTTTTACAAAATATGAATAGTGACACTTTCGTTTGTATTTGATAAATATTGTCCAATCATGAACTAACTAGGGTCAAAAGATTCGTCTCGTCAATTTCGACCAAACTGTGCAATTAGTTTTTATTTTCGTCTATATTTGATACTCCATGCATGCGTCTAAAGATTCGATGTGACGGAGAATCTGAAAAATTTTACAAAATTTTTTGGAACTAAACAACGCCTAAAAAATGTATCCATTGGTGTAGATAACCAATACCAACTTTTGTTATAGGTAGTAGCCATACCCTCTCCGTCCCAAAGATACTATGAGATGCGTGCTCGACTAGGTTTATAAAAAATATTAGCAGTGTTTGTATCATCATATAGATTTATTATAAAAATACATTCTGAAATTTATTCTAATTATGCATTATAAATATTAATATTATTTTATATATAATTGGTTTAAGTTAAAAATATTTGTTTTATCAGGAATGAGAATGACATTCTTTGTTGAATAGAAGGAGTACTCCATACTATAGCAAGACCAAATAGATTGATTAGGAGCTCAATCCAAACAGTGGCGAAACCCGCTATTTTGATTAAGGGGGCTGAACAAATATAATTATATTTTTAATGTAATAAAAATATATATAATTATATGTTTGAATAACTTCTTAAAAAATAATAGACTATTTTTACCAAAATCATTATATTTATCAAAAAATATGTGAAATTGATATTTCTTGTGCTATAAATATTAATTTTTATATAGACACTTAAAATAAATCATTGTGCTGGGGCACTGCCCCTGCCAGCCCCCTGGTTCTTCCAGCGAATCCAAACATTTGATTAATAGAGATCCTCGTCAATTTACATACATAGACTCTACCAAAAAAGAAATTACTTCTATTACATGTTTTGTGACCGGGTGGTGCGGTAGCTGAGACATGGTAGCGGTATGACAAATTAGACCCTCACTTTATTCTTGCGTTGGGTATGCATGCGTTGTGTGAGTCATGCATAGTGAAAAGAAATATCGATACCGCGAGGCGTTTGACTGAACTTTTCGATTCCCCTAGAAGGTCACAAAACTGTTTCCAATCGGTTCCAAACAGAGGTACTGTGTTAAATCATTGCATTCTATCATTCCAAAGTAAAATTCTCTTTTTCATGTTGATTTTTTATTGCCACCTGTCCAATCTCAAGGGGAGGCGATGCGCGGTGTTTAGAGTGGAACGTTGGAATGACATCTGTAATTTGTTACCAACCTCAGTCATTGATCAGTTGGATAAAAAGAGGAGGGCCTTTCTGTGGTGTGCAGACAAGATGGGCAAAGCAACCCTATTAGCTGCCTGGTAGCGTGGATAAAAGTGTGTCAACCGAAGGAGCTAGGTGGTCTTGGGCTCAAGGACACCGCGACATAAAACATCTGCCTACTACTAAGCTCTTACACAAACTGCACTACCCTGAGTTCTCAACCTTGGCGCAATGGGCGCATGGCCGGGCATCCACCGCTACGCTCACTGAAGACATCCACGGTGACCACTGACAAGGCCTCTGACAGCTGCTACCCCTATATCAGGCCATCACCACTATTCAGGGTGGGCATTCGGTTCTCGGTTCGGTTTCGGTTCGGTTCCCTTGGTTATTTATGAAATTCGGTTTCTAGAATATAAGAACCGATCGGTTCCAAAAAAATTTAGGAACCGAGCATTTCGGTTCTCGGTTATTTCGGTTCGGTTCCGGTTCTTACCGAACTAACCGAA
>Ga0182004_10000720_pt1 | contig 21727 bp, 22 predicted proteins | sample Sormic07211540_1_FD_120479 | JGI IMG/M metagenome (GOLD analysis project Ga0182004, IMG submission 120479) | Endophyte microbial communities from Sorghum bicolor roots, Mead, Nebraska, USA - 072115-40_1 MetaG | ecosystem: Host-associated > Plants > Roots > Unclassified | place: USA: Nebraska...
AGTCAACAGTGTCCCTGTGTGGAGCTTCCGTCGAGAGCGTTGATTACTTTATGCTATCATTTTTGTATGAGACTATGTGATTCAATATATATTCCGCTATGTAATAAACACTGCTATGGTACATTTGAGATTTGTCTACTTATGTGTGCGACTATTCCTGGGGCACATATGAGTCTTTTATGCATCCTATTTTGTTCTTAAAATATGGGTGTGACAAAATGCCAGTAGATGAAACTGTCACAGGATGCATTGTTAATGCTGTTCCTTGCATTGTCATTTTCCTGATTGTTCTTGTCGTACATTTTTATCACATTAATTTGCAGTGAGCAGTACAATTATCATGAAAACAAATTAGGCTTATAACTTTTTGTGCTGCTAACTGATTATATTTCGTTTGCACTTTATTAGCTTTACACATGGCTCTGTCTGAAAAGGCGAGAGCAATGGAAGTGTAACTGTTAATAATTCTGTAGGCTCCCTAGAAAGATGGTGGTACAAGATGTACCTGCCAAAGTTCTTTCATGCACCTGTACTGGTAAATTCGACTGAGCGTTAGGCAGCTGTCGTACAAATGGTATGTCTTATTTTTTTGCAACATGATTTTCAGTATTACTGATTAGTCCATTTAATGCATCATATCTTGAGATTAAGGTTAAGTTATTAAATTTTGATATTGTTTTGAAGAAAAAATGAAATTGGGAGAATTTTAGAATAGGAAGTGGGTATTAGAAGAACTTGCAAGAAAATGTATGTTTTCAGGAATTTTTGAATGAAATTTTAGACTAATATATATTCTTTTATATTGCATTCTTTTATCTCTGCATTCCGAGTGTCAAAAAATAGTTATATTGCAGGAACATGTAGGCATGTACTAATCGATCTTCGTTCTTTCCATGCAGAAAGGGCTTCCTGGGTATCTAGGATTATGTTAAGTTGCATGAACAGATCACATATGATTCTATGCACCCTCTGCGTTCTGATTAGCATGAAGTAAGAATATTCCTTGATGGTTTTTATCTGTCTCTTTGTTTTTTGTGTGCCAATGTAAAATGTTGCAACATAACTTGACCACGTTCATGATTGATACCACCATAGATGTGATGATATACAGCTTCCTCTGATGGTACTATCAGTTGCACTAATTTGGATACATGCATTGGCTCCCCCTTGTTAAATCAGTTAGATGATTAGGTCAATGAATACGTATATGTGGATCAAGTTTCCGAAAGAAAGAAAATTTGTTAGGTGATTAGCTCTATAAATAGATTTTGGTTGCTTTTGAATCCTGACATCGGTGCAGGTTACTATCTGATATTTTTCTTGGAGCAAATAATGCCAAGTGGAATGTGTATTGAGACACCTAAATTTAAGGACTGCATGCTAGCACTGTATATGGCACTGACAAAAAAATATTGTCCTAGTTTTGGACATGTTATCAATCCTAGGAAAAAAACTTTGAACATTTTGCTATTATAAGTTGTTAATAATTAAGCTGGGATGGGGCAACTTCTTGGAAACAAGTAAGCTGGCATAAAATTTTGACCTGCATATATAGTAGCCACTATCTTCCCTTTTTATACTCTATTGCCTTTAGTTCAAATGTTTTTTATGCAAGGTTTTGATCAAAAAGTGCTGAAATGAAGTTGGCCTTATTTCACATTGGACATGGGGTGCTCAATGGTGTTACTGCCAATGCAAACTTTGTCTTAGATAGAAGCATCCATTTAAATTTTGCACAAAAAATTAGAGGAAGATGGCTCACAGAAAAATGATTGCCTTATGTTTAAATGAGGCACAACTTGACTAATATTGTTGAGTCCATATTACGTCCACGCTACTAGCGTTAGAGAGCAATACCAGTATTGCTCTAGAATTATCATGGGTAATATACTATAAGGAATAATTCGGGATAATTTAAGAATCATTTAAACATATTAATCTAGATAGCCTGATACGCAGAAACTATATCCATTCATAATATAGAAATCATTTTAAATTTTCTATATAGATACATTGCACTGTTTTAGCTGCACCACTGATCCATGTTTGTTAAAAGAACTCGACAACCGAACATGGTTTGCTATACAGAAAGAGAACATGGTTTGCTATACAGAAAGAGAATCATAGTAGGGGGGGTGTTTAGTTCCCCTTTTTTCCCAAAGAATTTTGGGTTTTCGTCCATCATTTTGCAAAATGGAACTAAACAACATGCAAAATTTTTAGCAAAAAGGAGGTTATTCTCCATTTTGGATTTTGACCTCAAGAGGCCGAAAAAACCCAAAATGATCCTCAAGATGCTCCCATGAGACAATAAATTCTGCGTTTTGGATGGAACTAAACATGACCCTGAAATTTTTGGCATTTTGCATTCCACCATCCAAAATAGTTGGCATTTTGCATTTTGCATTTTTTTGGAACTAAACACCCCCTAAAGATATTTTAATTGGTGTGAAAAGGGTACATGGTTATCTAATAATTAGGATAACGCTTTTATTCTTTTTTTAGGTCGATGATGTCTTTTGTGCTTCCTCGATACGACTAATTTATCCATGCATTCAAGATGGAGCGGCTCCAATGCGCAACCAGCAGCATGAAAATATACAGCAGGCCAGCATATGTACTTGCCGGAGATGCGCAAAGCACGATGGAGTTGAGGTGCATGGAGCTTTATCGGACATTGGTGAGTAAATAAACATGTGATTGGTTAAGAGTAACTGGACTTTTTTTAGGACTTAGAACTGACTCCGAACCTACATTAGTGTTTTACTGTGTAGTGCATGTTTAATTGATGAGCTATTTCTCTTGTCATGTTTGGGATGTCTAGACATCATCTGAAGCAAGAAGACAGCATTGTAAGGTGGTTTTTTTGGTAAATTGAGCTGTATAATACACATTCCCTGAATGACGTATGTACATGACAAATTTCTACAATATACTAAAAATGATACAGCGAATTAAAATCTCTCTTAATTGTCTTCCACTATTTTTTATGTGTATCTCTAAAATGAAGTCGTGGCGTTAGCACGGGTAATATACTAGTGAATATAATGAATCACTTTAGGCCTTGTTTAGTTCACTCTAAAACCCAAAATTTTTCAAGTTTTTCCTTTACATTGGATCTTGCGGCACATGTATGGAACATTAAAATACAGATAAAAATAACTAATTGCACAATTTGACTGTAATTTGTGAGACGAATCTTTTAAATCTAGTTAGTTCATGGTTGGACAATAATTATCAAATAAAAATAAAAAAGATATAGTATCTAAAATCTTTTCATCTTCTCAACTAAACAAGGCAATACAACGACCTAGATTTTATTATGAGCCTTTGGGTCACCCTCCTCTATAGGCTAGTGGAAGTAAAGGACCGACGACACCCACAAGGGCCACTCGAACAGGTGGTTGGTGGAGGAGCTCACGCAGCAGGAACACGGACAGGGAGAGCTGGACAGCTAGTGGCCTGGTTTTAATTACTGTCACCTGACAAAAGATTGTATAATCCTGCGAGAATATATCGTCATGATACGCTGGAATAGCTCAGTTGGTTAGAGCGTGTGGCTGTTAACCACAAGGTCGGAGGTTCAAGCCCTCCTTCTAGCGTATTTTTGTTTTATTTTTTTGTGTGTTATTGTTTTGGTGTTAGACATTGTTTTATTGTTGTTAGACATGAGTTATATTTTGTTTTATTTTTTGTGTGTTATTGTTTTGGTGTTAGACATGAGTTATATTTAGTTTTAATTTTTGTGAGTTATTATTGTTTTATTTTTTGTGAGTTATTATTGTTAGACAATCCTCCAAGCGGGTTGCATTTTGTTGTTATTTTGTTTTATTTTTTGTGAGTTATTTTTTGTTAGACAGTCCAACCGGAATGCATTTTCTTGTTAATCACAAGGCATTTCGTTGTATTTTTTGAGAGTTATTATTGTTTTTTTGAAACAAAAGAAGAATTATATATTAGATAATAGTTGGGTACATCAACACCATTACAAGCACTCTGGAGTACACAACTATCAGATTTACATCTAAATTATATCCATCCTGTGAATAGCTTAAAATCTCAAAACCAAACATATACGACACTTTGCAGTATGGGTGACTGCATAAGTAAGCACTCGACAGAAGGCCTAAGAACATATATCCAATGAAGGATGGCCAACATTCATATAGGCGGAGTTGAGAAACTTCTTCTTTTTAGCGTCTTCCTTCTTGCTGCCACCGAAAAATGAGGAAAACTGATCTGAAACCTATTCTTCCTAGTCCTTTATCGTGTCTAGATCTAACCACAATAAAATAGATAGGATACAAGAGAAAATTATTTTATGATGGTGACACCATCTTCATCTTGATGTTGTCATTTGGAAATAAAAGTCTATGTATCGTCGTACTACTGAGAATGCTGACATCCTAAGTTATTGATGTTAGGCCGTGTTTAGTTTCTGAAGGGAAAATATTTCATGATATTATAGCACTTTCATTTGTTTATGGTAATTATTGTCCAACCATTGACTAACTAGGTTCAAAATATTTGTCTCATAAATTTCGACCAAACTGTGCAATTAGTTTTATTTTCATCTATATTTAATACTCCATGTATGTATCTAAAGATTCGATGTGATGGGAAATCTTAAAAAATTTTGGGTTTTGGGATGAAAGTAAACCAAGCCAGCCCTTCTTGTAGCGGGTTGCATTTGGTTGTTAACCACAAGGTCGGAGGTTCAATCCCTCCTTCTAGTGCATTTTGTTGTTTTTTTGTGAGTTATTGTTGTTAGACAGTCCTGCTTCTAGCGGATTGTATTTTGTTGTGTTTTTTGAGTTACTGTTTTGTCTAATTAGACTTTAATTTTTGTCCACAAATATGGTCTCCTCTTGTCTTTCCTAGTTTGTTAGACTTTAACTTTTGTCCACAAATATTTTATTTTTGTTTTCTTCTTGTCTTTCTTAGATCCAAATTCACGCTGACCTCAAATTATTGAAAAGATGCAAATTTTAGGTGCACATCAATTTTTAGCATTTTTATTTTATTTAACAAATAATGATGCTTTTAGACATTGAGCTATTACCAGAGTTTAACCTTTGTCCTAAAAACCTATATTGAAACCTGGTAAATTTGGTGCTCTAGTTGGTATTAAATGAGGGTTTCTATTTTCAAAAAATAATAAATCTACAAAAAATAATAAATAACTTGATTAAAAAAACAAATAAAACATGTACAAATATTTTCAATTTTATAACCTATCTGAGACCCTTCTTAAAGTGTTCTAATGGTAAGACCATTACAGTGATCGATGCTCGCTATTTTTTTCACAATATTATTTTGTGCTTTGCTTTATATAAGTTGATCATATGATTAGTTCATTGGCATGATGCTTCAAACCTCCTATTACTTGATTGAGTACATGATTAATATAAAGCATAAAATAATGCTAGCCGTATTAACAGGATAAAGTAAATACGTATTTGCGGTATGTATGGTACTGTAACTTATGATGGTAAGTACGAAAATGTTAGTAAACCACTTAAGGGGATTATAGTAATAGTAATATCATAAATTAGTATAATCATTATTATTACTTAAAGCGGTCACAGAATAAGTTTTTTTTTGAAACTACAGAACTTCTATGACCACTTTGCCTTACAATATAGAAGTATATTAAAAACGGCCTTTCAATTTATTTATTTTTTTTAAAAAAACGACCTTCCAAGCCCCGCGAGGCCACACGGCTGGAGGAGATCCATGCCAAAACGGCCTTTCAAGGTCCACGCGGCCACACGTGGGAAGGTCCTGGTCCGGTCCTCATGCTGGCTTGTTTAGGGCAGCCGCACCGCAGGCAGCATCATAAAGTTATGCTCCACCTAGTCCTGAAATGGGTTGAGCCAATACTCTCTCAATGCAAGCAACATCTTGCCTCTGCTATGGTTCAGCACTAGCTTAGCTTTTGGTCAGAGTTTCTCAGCTTTTTATATGCCTTTCCATGCCACAACACAAGATATGGTGCTGCTTCAACTTTTTGTCACGGCAAGCCAATACATCCTCAGCAGGAGAATCTGACACCATTTAAAGCTAACACTCCTAATAATTTGGACATTAGTTGCATAGGTGAAAGTTAGGGCAGCACTCCAGGTTAGAGCGTTGGGCATGGCCTTATACGCTCTAGCTCTACATCAGCCATCGTCTCGTCAATTGATTTTATTGAAAAATTCGGAGAGATGGAGGACGCAATTTTTGGATCCTCTAGACCGAGTTGTTTGTATGCCACGGCTTTATCTGCTTGGCTGACAAGTCATGATAAAAAATATTGTTCAATAATTTGTTGTAAGAGAAAAACACTGTTGAATGACTGATACACTACTAGAATACACTAGTTTCCCTAGGGTCAAAATCTTAGGAAAAGATTTAAAAAATGGTAGGGAAATATTTTTCCTAGGATTTTTCGTAAGAAAAGCCCCATAGAGACGATTTCGACGGGAAAGACAACATGCCCTAGGGTCTTACTGTAAACCGTAGGGAAAGAAACTTTCATCTTGAGCCGTAGGGAACCCTGCCTTGCAGTGACGTGGAAAGGAGCTTTCCCTAGGGTACATTTCCCCTAGGAAAACGTTGATATAGTTTTTCTTGCATAAATATAATATAATCATAAAGTTAATAGTATCATTTATTCATTATCTTATCTCAAATGTACAACAATCCACGACGGAAACAAATCACAAATAAAACAAAAAATTTATATACTGAATTTTACATCAAATCCATGTTACATATGCATCTCTCAAATCTTTATTTATAGAATCTTGAAGCAAGGAGACACAGGATTAGAAAATCACTGCCACAACATCCAAATCAACGGAAGAAATCAAACACATTATCAATCTTGAAGCAACTAAGCAAGGAGACGCAGGAGATAGTAGCATCTCCCTTGTGTCTAGCTGTGTACGCGAGCCTCCTCGTTGCTGGACGACGGCACCAGGGACGAGCCACTGGACGACGGCAAAGGCAAGCTCGCCTCCCACGCGTGCCTCGCCGTAGGAGACAGCAGCAGAGACGCTTCGGCAAAGGTATGCCGCCTCCCGCGCATCGGCCTCGCCATAGGACGACAGCAGTAGAGACGCACCGCCGTAAGGCAGGACCGCCTCCTGCGCGTCGGCTCCGACCTGCTCCTTCAGGCCGACGGTGGCAGTAGGGACTCGCAGCCACAGGGGCGAGGTCCACGCCGCTCCTTGTTGCTTTGGCTAAGAGAAATCAAGGGGGGGAGAGAATTGAAGATAGAAGAAGATAGAACAGGGGTGTGCGGTGGATATAGAAGAGAGCTGAAGGGATAAGGTTGTGGCAAGCCCACCATGCACAACAGATGGAGAGTGTTCAAATTTTTTAGATCCACGCCCAAAATTTTAAGCCCACGGTTAGAAATGTCCCTACGGTTTTCTAGTTTGCTAGGGAAACCATTCAATTTGACGTCTACTTGGCACTTCCATCCTGAGGAAAGACAGATTTCCTACGGCTTTTGATAAAGTCCTAAGGAAAGATAAGGTTTCCCTACGGTTTGAAAGGAAGTCCTAGAGAAAGTATCATTCCCTAGGGTTTTTTAATTTTCCTAGGGAAAATAAAAAACCTAGGGAAACTAGTTGATTCTAGTAGTAGATTCAACAAATAAGATAAGCTCAAACGAACATGCTATAAGCTAATCATGACCGTCAGCCCGTCTCACTTCTTGAATCATCCAGGCGCCCGTACAGCAAGATCATGGATTCACCCTTAATTAAGTATAGATCATGTGATCGAGTACGTGTTTGTATAATGATGTATATTAGTACAGCCACTACGGTGGCCACATATGGTTGGGAGCAGCAAACACCGAGCAACAACAATCACACATCTAGAGCTAGTAGTTTGGTGTTGCTCCTCACAGCTCACTGCCTTCATGTGACCTCGTTCTCGCACTATTTGAGCACCATAGAACACTAGGAAAAAAATAGATGCGCGATGGACTCATTCTGTGTCAGGTACGCCCACTAGCTGATGAACGCCATGTGTCATTGGTTGTAATCAAAAGGTCAGCACTCGAGGCGCATATCCCTGACTCCCCTCGGCTCTTCGCTTAGACACACGGGACTCCACCGCGGCTCCTCGGCTCAGGCGCTAGCGCGGCTGCTACCTGACGCTCATAAGTGGAGGCGGCAGCCAACAACGGAGGCAACGGCAGGCTCGCGGCCACACCAAGTAGCAGCAGATCATCCACCGCTGTGCAGCAGCACCGACCTGGCGGAGGAGGTCGTGCCGACGATGGCATCCATGTCGTTGCCACCGCAGGAAGCTGAAGCACGTGCCCTACGAGGAGGTCTTGCCAGGAAGCTGGAGTACGTGCCCTTGCAAAGGAGGTCGTGCCGACGCCATCTATGGCATCCTCCTTGCAGGAAGCAGGACGCGCCGGCGGCAAAGAACTTCAACGCTCTTGCAGGAGCTTATAATATCTGTTGCAACTCTGGTATGCGCTCGCGCGTGGTGCTGCGAGCCGAACCACGGACAAAAGCGTTGGCAGCCAGAGCCAGACGTCCGCGAGCGCTTCGTACGAGCCACCCCACCCGCAAGCGTTGATTTGTTTCCTTGCCACATGTCGGAGATCGAGCGCAGGGGCACACGGCCGGATCGATGAGCCCATCGCGCATCCAATTTTTTTCCGAACACTGTAGCATGGATCAAATTGGCTTTGTCTATCTAAAACAACTGAGAAAAAGAAGGAGCCGAAGACTCTAAAGCACAGGCCCAGTAGAAACTATTAAATAGATTCATTGGAACCTCCCTAAAAAAATCATACCCTAGCGAGAGGAAGGATATGATGGGCCGATGCGCGTGTTTGGAAGTCCGGCTTTGACCGGTAAAAAATACTATATGACTGGAATTTTTTCGTCATAATTCTTGAAACACCGAGGCCAAGCACTCTGAAAACAAGAAGCTTATAGTTTTGAAAGCTGAGAGAATTGAGATAGTTGGACAAAAGCTAATGTAATTTATTGATTTAATGAAACAGACAAATACGACACAACTGGACAGTTAATTCTGCCATTTAACAGTATTTTTCTCTTACAACAAGTTAGTAAATAGTATTTTCGGCCATAACTTTTTAGCGAAGCGAACAAGAGCCGTTATCGCAGCAGGAAATGCTGCTGGTACCATTGCTGTTTCAGAGTTTTTATCCCATAATCGATTTGTGGCATCATCAGATCCCATGTTTGGATAGGATATCATGTAATCGGTTACCACGGGACCAGATACAGGTGTGTGCAACTTGGATACCGCACACCTCTAAGCGTTATCTGACTGCGGACGAGAACCTACGGTGTGTTTGCGAGGGTGAACGGAGACGGCCAGGCCTGTCCCTAAGGCTCAGGCCGCGGTTAGCAAGTCCAAATCGCTGCAAGCAGCCTTGTTTGTGCCTCTACATGAAACAGGCCTGGTCCAGAAGAGAATGTGTTTGTCAACCAGGCCGCAGCCTGGCTTATCATCCAACTACTAAAACGAGATGGTGTTTGTGCGCTAGGTCAGAGCCAGACCCATTGATAGGTTGCACAAATATGACAAAGCATGCAATCTAAAGGCTTCAGATTTAAATTAAATTAAGCCTCAGTTAGTAAGCCTCATCTTAACTCAGTTCTTGGCATTACTTCAAACTTACATGCTAGTCGATCAGCTTAATGTTCCTTCAAAGGCAACCATAACAACAACAGAATACAAACCAAATGAGTAGCACCAAGAGGCATGACTGGACAGGTGCTTGCAGCTCAAGCATGTATTGGTGAAGAAAAATAAACATGATCCACACATAATTGTGCCCGGTTACAACATCAAATTTGGGCCTCAGTTACAACTGCCATTGAAATTCATGAAGTTCTACAGACAATACTTAATCTGAAAGCTAGAAAAGCAACATCAGCTTCCTTCCTGGTTTTGAAACCCTGATACAAGTTATTCTCCCCTCCAGCAAGAGCCAGACATAGTTGTATCCAGTTAGAGTAGACACCTGGGTGCCTACCTCGGTATACAACATACCAGGTCATCATGGAACAACTGCAAGACCTACTTATTTGAAGGACAAGTGCAACAAGATTTAGGAACATAGAATAGCATGGCCAGCAAAAGCACAAAAAGAAATAGAGCAATAGGAAGGAAGATGTTCATCCTTGCAACAGCTTGCTTGGGCTCATTGATGCCTTGTGGATTTGGAAACACTTTGGTTTCCAGGACATCTTCATCACAACCCATGTACTCCAAGAAAGAGGCTACTGCCTCTTCCTTTGTTCGAAACACCTGGTAGCTATTCTTCTTAAAACCAGCAACCTGGGCATTGCAGTCACCCCGGTTTTTATACACTCAAGGCTTGTAGCCTTTGTACACAACATACCAAGTCATGATCCTTCAAAAAAAGTAAAGGACCAAACATTTAGTATAGACAGGCAAACCCAAACATCAATATAAATTTCAATTGTGCTTGTCTTTGATATGAAACTGGCATAGCCTCAGTCATAACCCAAAAATTTGAAACAACTATGAATGCGGGATTGAAGAGATTCAGTTTGGTTTTAACCAAATGGAAGGTCTTCCATGCCGCAACCATATGTTGCTTCAGTACTACTCCATCAGACATCATAGGCAACAAATTAACCACATAATAGGGGCCTCAGATCTTAATGTTTTTGCATAAATTTTACTTAAGACAATCATCCTTGGTGGCAACTTTCATGAGACAAAAGAACTGTTTCATGAGTACCATGGGGTCATGAGACACGACATCCTCAGCCATCAGGTGGTAAGTCCAAGACCTGTTGCATTGGGGATGGACGTATCTCATGGCCTAATGATACCCATGAATGAATGATAGCCATACAAAACAATAGCAATTAAACATCTAAAGCCACCTCAGATTGTTATGTATGTCATCATAGGCTTAATGATGTCATGATCCCTTAAACTGTTTGAAAGGACCACACTTTTAGAACAGACAACCAAAATAGTGTACCCATATTTAGAAGATAGCATCTGATGGCCTCAGACTTTGGTTCTCAAGGTTTGTGTACAAATTCGGTAGTAATCATTGAATTGGTAGTAGTAATTGAAAATCCAAAGAATCATGGGATGCATGGCATCTGGAGGACCATAAACTGCTTGCCATCACCTTGAGTCATGGACCCAAGTGTTGCTAAGCAAAGTTTATGGTTCCTTCAGATGTGATGAATGACACAAAAAAAACAGGATAGCCACCTCATACATCTTTTGTCATCATAGGCCAAAAACAAAACCAAAGCCTCAGAGTATGTAATGAAACTTATGCATGCCGTGGAAGAATGTGTAGTGAGCTGGCCACACAACAAAGTGAATAACAACCTTGTGTAGGCCAACTCACTAGCACATTCTTTGATGACAGGCATGACATAATAAAACTTAGTAATACTCATCATTGGCAAATAAGCAAAAGTAGACAGAAAACAATGTAGACAGAATAGATGCATGAAATAAACAGCAGCCAACAGAGGCCGCTAATAGTATGTTACAATAACTTGTTCAGCCCAATATGTAAGGGCTCAAATGCTGTCCATCTTCCCTATTAATAGCCACACTCCTAGCTAAACTAAACCACCAAAAGGTTAGGTGTTAGTACAACCATCCTGCACAAAAGCCTAACAAGTACCCTGCACTCCAAAAGAAGGGGAGAGTGGGTGAGGGGGGTGGAGGAACTATACATCTCAACAGTCAACCCCCTCCTGGACATGCACCCCATGATGTAGTTCAACTACATGAACTAGTGCTTGGCTAGGAAATTCCTAAGCCATATGGTCCTACGTGCAGCACTCATTAGCACAAAGCCCCTAGCTTGTGCCTTGTTGTCCAGGAGGTGGCCATAGGCAACCAGTAGTGCGTCCTCACTGTACCCCTCCATCTCCATCACTGCCTAGTACAAGTTATCCTCCACATAAGCAGGTCCAGTCTCCCTAAGAGCATTGGCCATATTATTGACTGCATCAGACATGTTGGTCAACATAAGCATCTCATCCTCATTGAAATGCCTCTTCCTCTTTTCACAAATAGTAGAAGACAGCACAACAGGGGTCTTGCTGCCCTCAGGTAGTAGCTCAGTCTGCTTAGTGGTAGAAGTCATGGGAGGGGCCTCAACCTTGGTAGCAACACTATCAACCTAGAACTGACCAAGGGGTTCACCTGAACCTACTGCATACCGCCCTATGGCAAGATTTCCCCCAAAAATGGCCTCCATCTCTATGTAGAATCTAATGGGAGTGTTTAGGAACTCAGAATCTTTTGGATGGTCCTGAACAATGGGTTGGAAAGATATAGTTATAGATGAGTAACTAGAAAACATGAGGCTAAGTACACATAGAAAATAGGTCAAATCATCTACCTTGCAGTGACCAAGGTAGTGCTCCTGATCAAGCATGATAGCATTGGTGTCACTATCCCATAAAGCCCCACTAAGGTCCTTCAGCTTAGCAACCCTAGACCACTTCTGCCTCCACTTCCTCAGGTGGTTATAGCCCTAAGTTGGGCTGACTACCTCACCACAAAATTCCTTAAGGCATTTGGCCACATAGTTCACATCCTTGTCCTTGAAGACCTTGTTAGGCCTGCTACCATCACTAACAAGCTGAGCCCATCCTCCTAAGCACAAAACCCGAGGTGTTGTTGTTCCACCTTATAGCCCTACCAACCTCAGCATTAGAAGTAGCAGGAGCAGGATCTGCTCCTGCTAGAGCAGCTCGAGCACCTAGAGCAATAGGCTGAGCAGCAGTAGTCTCAACCCTGATCATCTCCTCCAAAACATCAACACCACCCTCAACACCAACCACATCAACACTGAGTTCAGGCATCCTAAGATTAGTTAGCATGTACATGTTAGGATTTAAACAACATAGCATGTAATTAGACGCCTAAAGGCAGAATGAACCACCCACATTGCAAACAAATTAAGAGGATAGGATACAAATAAAAGCAGTTAAGCATAAAACCAAAAATAAAGGAAATTACATTTAGTCTCAGCCATGTCCAATAAATGAATACATGTTCATCAAAAAAGCAAGAGTTCCATAACAGGGTAAACAAGCAGAACTGAATGACCTTTCATCATGCGCCATCACACCCTAGAAGTTCCCCTTCCTTCCCACATAGCATTGCAGATTTCATCCCCCTTCTGAGCCATGAGAACTGAATTTTGTTCCAAGCTAACACTATCAAGAGGATCAGGTAAAGTGCCAGTGAATCCTTCCTCTGCTAAGACATGCTCATCAGTACCAAAGCCAATTATCTAGTTGTGGAGGATGGCACATGCCAGCACAAGCCTCACCTGAGTCTTGTACTTGTGAAAGGGTTTATTGTAAAGGATATGAAATCTATTCTTGAGTACACCTATGGCCCTTTCCACAGTCACTCTAAGTGATGAATGCCTGAGGTTGAATAGCTATGGTATTGGTAGGTCGATTTGTGCCCCCAAACTCAGTCAAATGGTACCTGACCCTCCTATAGGGGGTAAGGAAGCCATTGCGACATGCATATCCAGCATCCACCAAAAAGTTTACCTACAATATGATATCTACTATGAGCCAGTGTGTAATGCCATATGTCTTCAATTGCGTGATGTGCTAGTGCAATTACCTTGTGGCACAGTGAACCCATCCTTCCTTTCAATGCATTAGACAGAATGTGAGCATCATGTGCAAAACCCTCCTAACTAGCTAACACATATGTGAACTTGAGATCAAAGTCCACAACAACCATAACATTTTGTGTTGGATCCTTTTTTCTACCCCTGAAAGCTTGCTGCATGTGCCTAGGCACCCTTGCCAGCACATGAGTGCCATTAATGGCACCAATACAATCCTAAAAACCATAAATGAGTGATAAATAACAGTGATTATGAACAATTCATGAAACCTAGGTGAACAAATACCTTCAAGTATGGATTCCACCTATGACTTCCAAGAATCTTAGGGTGGGTGCCACTGCTATGTGCCTTGATGATTTCATTCCTAGGCTCACCTACAGCATACAACACTTGATGAAAGTGCTTGTGGATAGTTTGAATAGATCTCCTACAACTCTAAACCTTTAGTTGTGCCCAACCACATGGAGAAACATGGCAACTTGCTCCTCCACTGAGACACCCTCCCTGTCAGTCACCGGCTGTCTATCTCTAAAAGTTGTGCACAATCCAGAAAAGGTGCTCTACTCATTCTAAGCATGGAAATGCACTATGCTTGAGACTCAAAGTCCTCTGTCTGTGCTGTTCATTTTGTTCCCTAATAATAGGTGCTAGAGGGTCAGGCTGCGTTTTAGGTTCAGGCATCTTTCTTTTGAGCCTAGTGGTAACAAATGACACCATCACTACTGTCAAGGTAGTAGCTTGCCTACACATCATGTCACGGCTCATAGAGGGATCCATCTACATTCATATGAAATAAAAATAAGTTCAGCTCATAAAGCCCTGCCAGGCATCAACAAGCTTGCACAATGAATCACTTATAAAAAAAAGCACGGCTGCATCATCGAAATGTTGCCTCCAGGTGCACAGATTGGACTACATCATTGATCATTCAAACAAAATAACGAACTTAACCAGCACATAATCATAACCGCAGCAAGTAAACCAAGGATAAGAAAGCATACCAACCTAGACAAAAAACACATGAATGATAAACAACATTATACTCAAAATCGAAGCATGATTCCACCAAACCCTAACTCAATCAGCACCCAAGAAACAACAGCAGCAGTTTGATTTCACCTTGGGCTTGGGGTCGGCGCAACGGAGAGGAAGCAGATCTGGAGGTAGGGGAAGCATATCCGACCGGAGTCGACAAAGATGGGTCGGAGAGGAGGAAGAACAGTCCACCACCTCAGAGTCCCAGCAACAACAGCACTAGGGCGGCGCCGAGGTACCAACGTCGGGGAATGGATACAAAGCCGACGGAGGTCGCCGCCGCTACCGCGCACTGCTCACCGCCGCCGGTCTCTCACGAGGAAGGGGAAAGAGATTTGAGCTCGGAAGGGAAGGAGGAGAAGCGGCAGGAGCGCCAATACTTATAGCCGAGAGGTTTCGCCAGGTGAGAACGCACGCGCGGAAGTTTCACCTTCATGCGCGAGCTCTCGCCAGCCACCCTCGATGCCCGCCGCGCGCCGCGAGCGACCGAGCTCCAAAGAAACGAACCCTAGTGGCGTTTCCCTAAGGCCAGGCGGAGATGACGGTTTTGGCCCGGGAGGCCAGACTTCAGAATGGGCCAGGGAGACAAACAAGTTGAGTTGCAGCCCAAAGGCGCAGCCGAGCTGCTGAGCCGCCCCCGCAAAACGCACCTCTAATGAGGCCGAAGGCCGCCGCAACCAAACAAATGGTGCTTTGTTTTACAACGTACTCCATCCGTCTCCTTCTAATTGTGGCTTGCGTTCTAAAAAAATAACTGCCGATAACTATATATTAAAAATATTAATATTTATAATATATAATTAGCATCATTAGAAAGATCTTTGAATCTAGTTTTTTAATAAATTTATTTAAAGATACAAATGTTACACGTATTTTCTATAAATCGAATCAAATTTGTGACACATACCAATGGCGATAATTAAAAAGGAACAGAGGGAGTAACAAATAGCCGCAGGAACTGATTTCATTATTGTTGCCACTCTCTTAGCTGAACACAACACCTTAGTTTCTTTCAAGTGCACCAACTGTTCTCTCTTGATCACATTCAACAGTGTATGCTTTTTTTAAACATGAGCGTGCCGAGGATAGTGCAACTGATTCCGTTGCAAGCTATCTGATTCGGATGCCAGACGAGGGTTTGGTGGTGCAGTGATATAATGATACTGCCTCCGTCCTAAATTAATTGCCGCTTTAGGTTTTCGTACCACAAGTCTAATTTAATTTATAAAAAATACATGCAATATTTATGTTCCTGAATAAATTTATTAAAAAATTAGACTCAAAGAGCTTTCTAATGACACTAATTATGTATCATAGACATTAATATTTTTTAATATATATTTAGTCCAAGTAGTTTCTCGGGAAGCGTAAACGATAATTATTTTGAGACGGAGGGAGTATGTACGACTACTAGCCTGTTTAGTTCACCTTGCTAAATTTTAACCAACTAAATTTTAGTCATTTTATAGTAGCTAAAGTTCCAAACATAGTGACTAGAAAAAACTAAAATAGTTTAGTTTCAATGGTCACTTAAGATTAGCTAAAATAATTTTAGCTGACTAAAATTTAGCAAGGGGAATCAAACGAGACTGAAATATGAAATCTTATTTTATTTTACCCTACTAATTAATCTTAAGTCGTTCCCTCCAAAATTAATCTTAAGTCGTTCCCTCAAAAATTAATCTTAAGTCAATCTCATTTGGAGTTTCATAACTTTATTTTTAAGGCTCCCGGTATTGAAAACAGCGTAGGGCCCGTTTGGGTTATCTCTGTTCTGGGCCGTTTTAGGCCGAAATAGTTCCGATGCTATTCAATTTATTAATGAAACTTGGCCTGAAATTGTTCCCAATCTCAACCGAACAACACCTAAACAAGTTTCATCCCATAAAACTTTTTCCATCCCTTTCTTTATTTAAATTATGTCACATCAGCTTAATTATATACTATGAACATATTTTTAGGTTCAGAAATTTATCTAGAAGAAATTATGTAAAAAAAATGTACATTACAAGGCACGGTAACTAACTAAAACTCTTGCGCGTGGCATCAGGACTCTTATTTTTGTTCTTATATATAACAACCAACGACGCAACGGCCGGGCACACAGGGAAAGAAGTTAAGTCCACGACTCGTCGTGGCGTCGGAGAGAGAGCCATGGACGTCCCGCCGGACGACGTCGTGGAGCTCATCTTCCTTCGCCTCGACTCAGCTATCTCCCTCCTCCGAGCAGCATCGACGTGCAAGCAATGGCATCGCGTCGCCGCCGGCGCCGGCTTCCTCCGCCAGTTCCGTTCTCTCCGAGGACAACCTCCTGTCCTCGCTGGGATGTACTACGACAAGCCCCGTGTTCCTCGCCGCCGCCCCGACTTCGTACCCTCGCCATGGGCCGACGACGTCGTCGTCGACGGCCGCTGGCGCTGCTTCTCCCTCGACTTCCTCCCGGAGAGCAACATCACGCCATGGGTCTGGAGAATCCTCGACAGCCGCGGAAGCCTCCTCCTCTTCGGTCGCCTCCGCGACCCCAATAATGGCAGATGCACTTCGTTCGGGGACGTCGTCATCTGTGAGCCCGTCACACGGCGATACGTGAGGGTGGATCCGCGTCGCAGGTTCCCGGAGTACAACGTCTCCGACGCCTCCCTGGTCGACGGCGACTCGTCCGGCGGTGGGATTGGCATGGCAAGCTTCCGTGTGGTGTTCCACCTGCACACCAGAGGCATCCACTCTCACGCCGGCGTGTTCACCTTCACCGTCGTCGGTGGCAGCGATGATCCACAGCAGCGATCCTGGTCCTGGCGCAAAGTAAGCATCAACGCCCTCATGGTCGACGCAGGGCCGTCAGACGATCTCGCGCCGACGTCCCTGTACTGGTACAACGAAGGGAGGAGGGTGGTGGCACTGGACAGGAGCACCGCCAAGTTCTCGTCCCTCCTGTTGCCCGAAGTCGAGGGCTGGAACTTCCACAAGGAGAACTACGACATGAGAGTCACCGCCGGCCATGACGGCACGGCGCGCATTGTGATCCTCGACCTCAGCGCCGCCGCCGGCGACCTCCTCAGGGTGTTCGCGAGGCTCAGCAGAGAGTGGGCGCTGGTGAGGAGCATACGGCTGTCGGCTGTGACCCGCCACCTGCCTGGGTATAAGCCGTCGTTTTTCAATGACACACTGATGATCCGCACAGATGGTTCATCGCCGGTGGTGCTGCTCTCGCCATGGCAGGAGGACAAGTGGTGGTTTCATCTGGACATCGAGACCATGGAGGTGGCGCCGGCGCCCGACCGTGATTACGCTGAGGTGTACCCTTGCGAGCTGCCATGGCCACCCACCTTGCGTGCCTACGACTAGTAGTTGCCTGAATTTGCTATTTGTTGTGCTCGGCTCAAGTCTACTAGCAGTCTCCATCTCCTTGCTCATGTCTTTGTTGGAAACATATATATAGTTTACACCGATGGTAGAAACAATATGAGTATCTTCATTGATATTCGAGTTTTTTTTTTCTCGCTTCGTCTTGAGGTTGCTCGTCATGTCGGTGTGGTCTCATGGTTGCCAGCGCGTGCCTGGTCATCTCATCCTCCTCCACCCGATCGTGTGGTTCAATGTAAGGACATGTTTGGTAGAGCTCTACGTCCTTGTGTCACGTTGATTGCGTGACCCTGCCGAGAGAGTGTCTGACAGGCCTCGCGTTCGTTGACGGCCGGGCAAATGGCGTGGCATCTCGATCCGTACCCTGTTAGGCTTCGGGTGTTTGGCCGGTTCTGAGTCGAGCCCTATTAACAACATGTGGCTCGGAGCATCAGTTGCCGACTGGGCACTACTAGCTCGAGTATGGGCTCGTCAGGCTCAGGCCGCCGTCAATTGGCTGTCCGGGGCCACGGCTGAGCCCCTGAGCCTCGCATAATGGCATAAGGGGCGCTTAGCCTTGCCCTGACTCCTTCCAAATGATGCGCGCGAGCCATTTGTAGGATCGGTTCTGAGGGTTCGTCAATCTGCTTCCTCTTTCTCGCGAACTTAACATACGACTACTCGAGTACTAGACAAATTGATGATTAACAAAAATGGAGAGCCCATCTAGCTTTTTTAGAGTCGGTACCAAAAATGTCAGGCTTTATTAATCAAAAGAGTCTTTTTTTTCTCCTAAAATAAGCTTTGTACTCCCTCTATTCTCTGAAAGTTTCAATTCTTAAAGTTATCTTAAGTCAAACTTTTTGAACTTTGACCGAATTTTAAAAAAAACGTTAAGATTTATAATACCAAATTAGTACCATTAGATTTATCATCAGTGCCACAACTTATTACAGTGGGGAGTAATGCTCAGCCTCAAGAATCTATTACGCCAGTAACTAATGAGAGTCAAGTTCCGAGTTAATGAGAGTCAAGTTCGGAATCAAACCAATCCAAATCCTTCTATTCAGCATGATACAACAACAGAAGCCACAGAACCTGAGATAGCAAGTACAGAACGGATGTCACCTGAGGCCTTGTTTAGTTCACCCCAAAAACCAAAATCTTTTCAAGATTCTCTGTCACATCGAATCTTGCGGCACATGCATAGAGTATTAAATATAGACGAAAATAAAAACTAATTGTACAATTTGCTTGTAAATCACGAGATGAATCTTTTAAGCCTAGTTACTCCATGATTGGATAATGTTTGTCAAATAAAAACGAAAGTGCTACAGTTCTGAAAACCGAAAAGTTTTCGTAACTAAACAAGGCCTGAGATAGGTAGCAATGAGCCTAACATAGCAGCCACAGAACATTCTACTCTCTCCCCTATCATAGATGGTGATGACTCAGACTATGACTATGAATCAAGTGATGAAGCTATTTATGACATTGACCTTCTTCCTCATGATCCCGGAAAGAGGCTTCCCATCAAAAGGTATAATGTTAATGAAAGAAATTCAGTGATCAGGGGATGGGGATACATTGCAAAAGGGCCTTGTCAACCATGGAGTCATGATTTTCCTACAAGATACATTGGAGGTAAGCTTGGACGTTTCTTGCCTGATTGGTTTGGTGAATTTACATGGCTTGAATGTTATTTGTTCAAGCATAAAACTAATAGTTCTGGTGGAGATGCTTTTGTGAGTGGGGGTTTTAGAAATTGGCATATGAAAAAGAGGATTAGTAGACATTGTGGTTCCAAGACTAGTTTCCACAGAATGGCCCTAGAGAGATATAGTTTCTTCATTACACCTAAAGAAAGCAATTGATGATAAGTTTACTAAGATAAATGATAAGGATAAGACTGAGTACATGGCTCGTTTGTCCTATTCTATTCAATGTGCTAAGTATCTTCTACGCCAAGGTTTAGCTTCTCGTGGACATGATGAAAGTCAAAGTTCACTTAACAAGGGAATTTTCTTAGAGTTAATAGATATGCTAGCTGAAAACTTTGAATTGCAAAGGTGGTTTTGAAGAATGCCCCAAAGAATTGTTAGATGACTGCTCCTCAAATTCAGAAAGAGATAGCTAATTGTTGTGCCAAAGAAACAACTAAGCTTCTCATGGAAGACCTTGGTAGTGATTTTTTTGCAATTCTTGCCAATGAATCTAGTGATGTTTACCAAAATGAACAACTAGCTATTTGTTTGTGGTATGTTGACAAAAAGGGAAGCGTAGTTGAGAGGTTCCTAGGTGTTATCCATGTGGAAAACAGTACTTCTTTGAGACTTAAAACTGCAGTTGAGAAATTATTGATGGAGCATTCATTGAGCTTGTCTATGGTCTGTGGGCAAGGCTATGATGGAGCTAGTAACATGAAGGGTCATGCTAATGGTCTAAGGAAACTTATTATGGATGATTGTCCATCTACTTACTGTGTCCATTGCTTTGCACATCAACTTCAGTTAACTCTTCAGGAAGTTGCTAGGGAAAACCCAGACTATGATTGGTTCTTTGATCAAGTTAGATTTTTATTGAACCTCATTGAGAATTCTTGTAAGAAGACACAAATGCTTCGAGTAGCACAAGCTCAGAGCATTGTAGAAGCACTAGAATTGGGTGACATCAAAATGGGAAAGGGTTTAAATCAAGAAATGGGTTTGGCAAGGCCTGGAGATACTCGTTGGGGATCTCATTATAAAACTATTATGCATCTTATATCTTTGTATCCTTCAATTCGGAAAGTTCTCATAAAGGTTGGTGACGATCGCTCTCAAAAAACTAAGTGTGCACATGCACAAACAATGTTGACAATATTCAGGTCATATGAGTTTGTTTTCATGGCACACTTGATGCAAACAGTACTAGTGTTCACTACGAACTTGAATCATGCCTTGCAGAAGAAGGATCAAGATATTGTCAATGCGGTAGAACTCATTTCTTTGACCAAGCTGCAACTACACGGGTTGCGTCAAGATATTGGGTGGGAGGATTTTCTTAAAGAAGTGGACTCGTTTTGTGTCAAGAATAAAATCATTCATGATATAGACACATTCTATAGGCCTGTTGGAAGAGATAGGAGGTTCTTTATCAAGATTAAAAATCTCCATCATTTCCATGTTGACATGTTCTTAAGTCTCATTGATAGGCAGCTTCAGAAACTTGATGACAGGTTTGATGAGGTAAACACAGAATTGCTTATTATTTTGCATGGCTGCATTCAGTCCCCTCAATTCATTTGTTACTTTTGACAAAGACAAATTGGTTAAGCTTGCTGGATTTTATCCTAATGATTTCACAAGCTTAGAGTTGCTCCACCTACCTGCTCAACTCAATTTGTATATTACTGATATGCATAATGATGAAAGATTTGCAAATGTGAGAAGTCTTTGCTGAGCTTTCTGTTAAGCTTGTGTAACACCCTAAAAATTCCTTTCTTTAAAATAGTTGAAATTCAATTTATTGAGTCAATTTTGTGAGCATCAAAATATAGGAATAATAATATTTTTTTTGGAAATGAAAATTTAATATAAGTTTAGAGAACTTTTTGATGCATTCATGCTGCAACACTTATTTTTGTTATGTGTGAATTTCTTCAAAATAAAATTTTGTTCAAAATTCAAATTGAAAATGCTTTTGAAA
>Ga0182004_10000721_pt1 | contig 21718 bp, 16 predicted proteins | sample Sormic07211540_1_FD_120479 | JGI IMG/M metagenome (GOLD analysis project Ga0182004, IMG submission 120479) | Endophyte microbial communities from Sorghum bicolor roots, Mead, Nebraska, USA - 072115-40_1 MetaG | ecosystem: Host-associated > Plants > Roots > Unclassified | place: USA: Nebraska...
GCTTAAAAGATTCGTCTCGCGATTCTTAACTAAACTGTGTAATTAGTTTATTTTTTTATCTATATTTAATGTTCCATACATGTGTCCAAAGATTCGATGGGATGGATGAAAAAATTTTGGGTGAGGAACTAAACAGGGCCTAAGTACACGCTAGCTAGCTCGCGCGATCGTGCCGTGGCTAGCTGCATCACTGGCACACGGAAAGTGCACGCTGCTGATTGCACGAGCCGGACGGTGAACACGACTGTCCCGGACGGCACCCACGAGACGGTCACGATCTCGCCGTTCGGCGCCGCGGACCGTGCACGGTGCAGAGGACAACGACGGGGGGTCGCGCGCGCAACGCCAACGAGCCAAGGTCCGGTCCGGAACCGACCGCCGCACGGTCAGGCGCTCGGTCGGAGCCGTGTGCCGTGCCGTCGTGTCGCCCGCTCGCGGACGCACGGCCCGTGCGCGCAATTGCTGCTCGCTGGCCCTGGCACGCACGCACGCACGCAGGCAGTCAATGCCCAAGAACTGACTGCGCCGCGCGTGCTCGCTCTCCGCCTTTTTCTAGTTTCCACCCATGCTTCGCTTCGCTTCGCTTCTCCTCTTCATGCGATGCGAGCGAGGAGAGAGAGCCCCCCGAGGTGTATATAAATGCCGGGTCGGCGCGTTAATTCCACTCCCCGTCCTCCCCACCAGTCTCCCTCCCTCCCTTCCTCCCTCCCGTTGGCAGCATCCGTCACCTCGCCGGCGCCGCCCGCTGGACGCGCGCGCTACCGGGGATGCTGCGGGCGGTGCGGTACCTGCTGGGTTCGCCGGGCGCGAGCGGGTTCGGGTCGAGGTCGACGGCGGAGGAGGTGACCCCGGACCTGGGCGCGACGACGGCCATCATCACGGGCGCGACGTCGGGGATCGGCGCGGAGACGGCGCGCGTGCTGGCGAAGCGCGGCGCCCGCGTGGTGATCCCGGCGCGGAGCGCCAAGGCGGCGGAGGACGTGCGCGCGCGCATCGTGGCCGAGTGCCCCGGCGCCGACGTCCTGGTGCTCCCGCTCGACCTCAGCTCGCTCGCGTCCGTGCGCGCCTTCGCCGACAGGTTCCTCGCGCTCGGCCTCCCGCTCCACCTCCTCATGTACGTCGTCGTCGTCGTCCAGTTCCTCGGCTTCCTTTTTTTCCCTGGCGTCTCCTACGCCACACGTCTCTCTGTGGAGTGCGCCTGCTTGTTCGCCCCATCGACCGATCGTCTCGTGTGTTTGTCGGGGCACGGTCACCACTCTCTCTCACACACACACGCATGTACGTATGTGGTGGATGTCTGTGCGTGCAGAAACAATGCCGGCAAGTTCTCGCACGGGCAGCTGGCGCTCTCGGAGGACGGCGTGGAGATGACCTTCGCCACCAACTACCTAGGGCACTTCCTGCTGACGAAGCTGCTGGCGGGGCGGATGGCGGAGACGGCGGCGGACACGGGCGTGCAGGGCCGCATCGTCAACGTGTCGTCCAGCGTGCACGGCTGGTTCGCCGGCGACTGGGCCGAGTACCTGCACCTCGTCACGCGCCGGAAGATGTGAGTCTCTGAACCTGCCATGGCTTCTTACAACCATTTTGTGGTGTCGTCGTTAACCTGACACACACAACCTTTGCATTGTGTTGGCAATGGCATGTCGGTTGGCAGACCCTACGACGCGACGCAGGCGTACGCGGTGTCCAAGCTCGCCAACGTGCTGCACACCAAAGAGCTCGCCGCGCGCCTGCAGGTCAGTCCCTCTCGGCTCTCACGTTTCCGCCATGGGGCATGCATGTGCGCTGACTGACTCTGACTGGGTAATGGGGGATGTCATGATCCTGACGGCCGGGTCGGTCGGGTTTCGTTTCACCAGGAAATGGGCGCCAACGTGACGGTGAACTGCGTGCACCCGGGCATCGTCAGGACCCGCCTCAACCGCGACCGCGACGGCGTCCTCACCGGTCTCAATACTACACTGTCAGCTAGCTGACTCGTTCGTCTGAATGACTCTGAATGAGTGAGTTTAAATAAATTTTGTTTATTTGCAGATCTGGTGTTCCTGCTGCTGTCCAAGCTGCTGAAAACGATCCCTCAGGTAATTAATTAACGTACCCTCACCAAATCCCTTTAAATTTATTCCCTGCTCCATGTGTTGGGTCCCGTGCACACACTCTCTCTCTCGACCTCTACCTCTACTAGTGTAGGAGTACTCCTATGTGTTGGTCTGTAATTATTGCAGCATCCACTATAAACCTCTCTGTACTAGTCTGTAATAAACCCCACCGCGGTCGCCGTCAGTGGCCACCGGTCAATCCACTGCTCTGAGCTCACCTCCTCCCACTGCTGCTGCATGCGCATGCAGGCTGCGGCGACCACGTGCTACGTGGCGGCCCACCCGAGGGTGGCCGGCGTGTCCGGCCGCTACTTCGCCGACTGCAACGAGGCGCTGCCGTCGCCGGCCGCCACCGACCGCCACGAGGCCGCGCGCCTCTGGCGGGTCTCCGAGGCCATGATCGACGGCTGCACCAGCACCGGGCAACCCCAGCAGGACGGCCCAGACACAGACACAGTCACAGGCCGGAGCTTCTTCGTCGCCTCGTCGTCGAGCCTGCTGATCGAATGCTGATCCAGTTCCAGTATATCCGCCCTTTTGTTTTCGCCGCTGCGTCTCCATGATGTGAGATGCGTGTACAATACTTATACATATCCGATCGATCCCGTCCTAGCAGCATTATAAATACAGCTTGTAGCATAATCCTCCTGTCCTATATACTAGTATACACCATTTGTTTACTTAGTACTCCAAATCCAATCAGTAGCAGTATCCATCCAACGCTGGTAGTAGTTCTTTGTGTGTGTCTCAGAAGTCTGTTTGGACTCTGAACATTGAAGCTTTTACTTGACCTGTGTTGCGTACTTGGTGTCGATCGGTGCCGGAACAGTGGGCAGCAAGCAAGTACTGTACTCTACGACGTGCAGCCGCTTGCTTTTGTTTGTCCTCCTGCACCAGCAGTGTATCATCAGCATGGCATCCATTACCCATTGGTGTCAGTCAGTGAGATACGCGTGCATGCATCCATCATCCTGTGATCCATGCATGCGCCGCGCTCCGAGCGGCTATGGCTTTGTTTAGTTCATCTCAAAAATCAAAAAAAATTTAAGATTATCCATCACATCGAATCTTACGGCATATGCATAAAGTATTAAATATATATAAAAATAAAAACTAATTATACAGTTACTTGTAAATTACGAGACGAATCTTTTAATCTAGTTAGTTCATGATTGAACAATCTTACCGCATATGTATAAAGTATTAAATATATATAAAAATAAAAATTAATTATACAGTTATTTATAAATTACGAGAGGAATATTTTGATTTTAGTTAGTTTATGATTGGACAATATTTGTCACAAACAAACGAAAATACTACGGTAGCAAAATAAAAAACTTTCCGCTTCTGTATCCATCTCCATCCACCATCTCCGTGGCCTGCCGCTGCTCTAGTTTATCCGTTGGTGTCAGCAAAGGTGACATGTCGAGACACGCCGCGCACGGCCGGCCAGCAGCATCTCTCGCTTGCGTGCAAGTACGAGCTGCTGCTATTGCACGCACGCACGGGTGGATGAGTTGCCGAATTGTCTTGTTCGATTGGATCCATCGACCAGGGTCTTGTTTAGGTGTGAAAAAGTTTTTGTATTTTTAACACTGTAGTATTTTCGTTTGTTTGTAATAAATATTATTTAATTATGGACTAATTAGAATCAAAATATTCGTCTCGTGATTTACAAGCAAACTGTTTAATTAGTTTTTATTTTCGTTTATATTTATTGCTTTATGCATATGCCGCAAGATTTGATGTGACGGTAAATTTTAATTTTTTTTTGTTTTTTTTGGGTGAACTAAACAAAGCACAGGGCACCACCACAGGCCTGTTGGCGCGACTTCCGATTTGTGAAAAAGGAAGAGTGGGTACCGTGAGAGATCCTTCCCTTCCAGATTCTGAAATTTCAGGTCTCAAGGGCAATGACCATGACCCCCGTCCAAATCATTGCCAGCATTTGGATCTTGGTCCTTGGATGGATGCTTCTAGGACCTCACTGCTTTGTGGGATGGGATGAGACAGGGATGGAGCATGCCCCCGATAGGTGACGATGTCCATGTCCACTGCAATTCTCTCTTCCTCTTGTGTTTATACGTGATAATCACACCCTACCACACACAAAAATTAAAGGTGATAATCATGCATTCTGTATCGGGCAGCGAGTAGGCCGTCTATCAAAATGACTAAACACCTATGCTTGCATGATATAAAAGGCCTTCTTTGCTAATTATTGAGAGCTACATATACTATACACAGGTCTGCTCAAACCTAAGCTAAGTGCCACCGCTAACACCACAAGAAATGGACAGGGTAACAAATATGAGAGTAGTGTTTTAGGTTCAGCTTCGTTATTCTATTTCCTATCTTTTCCTTGCACTCTGACGAGTACGAATTGCAGTTCCATTGCTCCTCAAATTATGCATATGTTCAAATAACCCTCTAAACTAATTAATGTTTGGTTTGGAAAACTTGTACGTGGAGAAATAAAAAAGACAAATCTTGTTAACTTGCTCCAATTTACAAGTTAACAAAGTTTGACTTTTTTGTTTCTTCAGTACAAGTTTTCCAATTTAATATTTTGTGAGATGATAGAGGACATCATATTCTGTGTTAGAAAAATACATTATGAAATTTTCATCATTATATTATGTATAATTTTCTATCTGAAGTATTAATTTATTTTGAATTTTCCTAACCTATCAAAATAATGACGAAAAAAATAAGATGTACTTTTTGACATAAAGTATGATGTGCTCTATTGCCTCATAAAATTTGAAATTAAACTCTACTACTTGTAAGTGAAGATACAAAAAAAATCAAATCTTATTAAATGGTGAATTGAACCAACTAAAACAGTTGGAGCCTAAACATTATTTTAGGGTGTTATCTATAAATTGCCAAGCATAAGGGGACTGATTTCGATTTTTTCCCCTTCTATATATGGCTATATACTTAACCAAATGTAATATAAATATGGGTGTCAGGGTGCGCACCCAATTTATAGTACTAAATGTCACTCAGCTACATTTGTCGCAACCCAATCTTTTCCAACTTGAACTGAGAATATCTATAAAATATGTTATCTTAAATTTAAAACATATTATCAGGGAACTGTTTTTCTTAAAATATCCCCTGGTATCATTCTTGTGTTGTCAATCTATACATATTTTCAGATAATTATCAAAGTTCAAAAGTTTGACTTAGGAGTGTTAGTTCATATAAACTGGGGGTGTTGGGGTTAATCTTGCAGTATGAAACCCGAGAAATGGAGAATACCAAGAGAGATACCTTCTGCAGAGTGGAGACTGAGTGTTATCCACTAGGTGAGTCTGCCAAGCTGTGCATGGCCCACATCTTCCAGGCCTTTAGACCAACACAGGCCCAATAGGCAAAAAGAGACCACTGTCCAAAGACGGAACCAAAGAAGGCCTTCTGAGTCGTTTTTTTAACGAACCTACCATTAACAACTTGCGGCGCAGACCTGCTGTTGACCTCAAACATCTGCTTTATGCCCAAACACATGTCCCTTGCGTGCTTTGCAAAAGCGATGAGGCATGATGACTTTTGTTTGGCACCACAATACCGGATTGGGTAGTGAGAGAGGGAGGGAGGGAGAAAAGGCTGCCAGAAGTCTCCGATGCAAAAGCTGAATATCCAATTTAACAGCCACCTTTGACCTCTCCAATCAGCCGCAATGGAGTAGCGTTTTGACTGATCTTGAAAGGTGCTCATGGTTATCTCTTCCTCTCAACTCTCAAGTGCCAGATGATTGAGCCGCAGTAATAGTCAAGATGAACCAATAGTCATTCGGTCCCCCAAGACAAGACTTGACATCACCAACACATACACTCCAAGTTGCAACTGGGGCCTCAAACAAAACATGGCTGCAACGGTTCACTTTCCATTTGCTTTTGCAATGACATAATGCTATTAGCACATTTTTATCTGAAACTGTTCATAATCAGACACTGATCTGAGCCCACTGGCCACTGCAGCCACATGGTTCTTTCGGTAATCAGTAGATGTTTATTGCTCTGCACTGTTAGAGAGAAAGGGCAGATCATGTGGTGTGTCTGCCTGGGGGCTTTTGCAGGATAAGAGCAATCAGCTTTGATTTCGAAGGCCACATTCATGACTTGCCAAGCTGACCTGAAGTTCTCCAACCATCCATCGGCTTGAGCTCATCACATCGTTGCAAGTGTAGACACAGCTTTAATGCTTCCCATATGCTGGTAGTTTATTAAAGCCGACAAATGCTGTTTCTGCATTCTGCTCACACAGATAACTGCCAAAGCAACAAGGTCAGCAAACTGGCCAAGCACATAAAGGTCCATGGCGAAAAGAAGAATCCTCTATTAAAACCTTATCCACAAAAACAAGCACGAGTGGCAAACTAGAGCCACACTCATCTTCAAACAAATCTCAAGTCCAACGACTTTGAACAAACACAAATAACCACAGCTTGCTTTGACTTCATACACAGAATACAATTTTATTATCCCGAAAACCAATCAGTTGGATCAAATACCTCTAAGAGCAAGGCTAATAATACATCTAGCTGTTGGCTGTATGAAAACTCACAGTCAATCTATCAGCCCACTCGTATATAGTTAGCCGGCTTACAACCTCCTTGTCTATCTCACAGAACTTCTTGGTTCATGTGCATAAGCTGGCTGTAAGCTTACAACTCGCTTCTCTTCTCTCTCTACCGCTCTCTCCTCCACATCAGCATACAACCCACTTGCAGCCCCTTAATATACTTGCTCTAACTGATATGTTTCACATTCTTGTACAACCTTTGAATTCTAATCTTCCTAAATACCCTACATTCTTTGTCTTCTATGTTTCTGAAGAGGACTCCCTTTCACCCCCACCAAACAAGATTGAAATATATCAGTTTTCTTGATTGGTTATTAGTAGCATTTATCTGTGGATGCAGACATGCAGTGGTCTGCAAGCTTTGGTATAAAAAAAACAGTGCATGTAACACATACCGTTACAATAAAAAAAACATCCATAAGACTCAACGTGTTGAGTAAAAATTCCAAGACTTCGAAGATATACCTTTATCAATAGTGTTAGATGCCAATATTAAAATGTACCTGTATGTTCAGGGAGCATAAATAACAAATCCCTTAGATTACAAAGTGTTCCCAATATATAAACGTATGACCATGAAAATATCTCTCAAATATACAAAATGACATCCACCTAAAAATTTGAAAGGATATGAAAACACAGAAGATCATGATAGCTTTGTTACCAAGAGAAGTTCATGAATAATGTTTTTTGCAGCAGCTTAAGGGCTAACTTTTACTGCCATCCAATCGTTGGATCCATCATCATTTTGTCTTGTAAACATCAACCTTTGATTGCTTTTCAGGTTCAAATAATCAACCTAAGCACAATAATACAATGACAATGACATGGTTAATCTTGCAAAAGCTCTCGTGTATCAAGCAACAACTGCTAGACTCTTGATTTGCAATCTTCTGTGCATTTTGGATGGAGTACTGAATTACTGATGGATGAAGCATATAACAAAAGCACAAATTCTGGAGTTAACAAAGCTACCAGACCATTGGTAGTTGGGGTACCCATGCACTTATGCATAGCTGGTTACTGCAAAATAACTATTTCCAAGGGGAACTGAGTTGACCTTTTTTTCTAAACAAAAATGAAAGAACAGTAAGCTACTGTGATTTGGTAGGATTTTCTGATATTCTGGCAATTAATGGCAGTGCCCATTTAGCAGGGAATGAAATAATATGGCATTGAAGAGATGCTATTTAAATCTGATTTCGAGTGTAAACTGAAAATAGTGGGCAGATTCAGTAAATAAAAAGAACCATAACCTATCTTCGTTCCTATCTAGCACCAAAGTCATCACTTTCTCACACTATATCCCCAGAGTTACAATTTCCAAAAATAGTGCATTACAGTCGTATCACCAATTAGGGAACTTAAAAAAACTAAAAATAAATTCTAAACCTAAACAATTTTTGCAAGATTATATTGTTTGGGTTCCTCGTGGTAAACCAGAATTTTAGGTTTGTCCTCTGCATGAAAATAGTAAACACAGCACTTTTAATATAAATATCATACATGGTAGCACAAAACATGAGAGCAACAAAAAGTGAAAAAAGGGGCTGCCCAACCTTTTCCGGATCAAGAACCAGAAGGCAAAAGGCATCTACTGGGCCAGCTAATGGATCGAGATGAACACCCTTAACGTGCTCATCATCTAGAACCGGAATGCCTGGCTGTGGTCCTAAGTACTGCAATCTCGACTTCACTGAACTTGAAAACCATGCTTTCTCCCTGTACTGTAAAAGAAGTGACAACCATTGTTCACCACGGATTGAATATAAAACTCTATTTTACATGGGAATACAACAAGGTAAGAGATAGGGCTATTCTGAGCAGCATATACAAAAGTTTTGACAGGTTGTTGAGGTGACAAGAACATATGGTTGAACATGATAAATGACACAAAACAAGGTATGAACTTGAAGTAAGGCTACACTAAGCTAAACTACTAGAACAACTAGCAGTGTGCTAGTGCACTCTATACAGCGTGTAGACAAAATGCAGAAGTGATCAGCTCTCAGGTCTAACCTGGAGCTTGGCAGGGTCTGCACTAGAAGCATCAATCACATCTATGCTGCCACTGATACGAAATTGCTCCCAGCTATCTGTGAAGTACCAACAAATCTGCAGGGTTACACACAAGTTCAGGGGCAGCGCTAAATCAACTTGCCATCTTGACTGATGTAACTGTGACATTTCTAATGTTCTACACAGCACACCTCACCAAAGGGGCAGCTCTTGATCTCACCAATCTGTTGAATCAAAATTACACATGGAAACGTAACAGGGAATCAGCGAGCAGGGAAATAAAAAATGTCAATCAACGCAGAGCACAGCAAACCCACCTTGTTGCTTCGGGCGTCCGTATTAATCTGAATCTTATCACAGTGTTCCTGAAACCCTCTAATCGCGAATGGAAACCCCACGTCAAATCAAAACTGGTAAAACAAACTGGAGACAGAGAGAGGAAGGGCGCAGAACCACGCGCTCCAGAGCACCTGAACACGACGGTGCGGTTCGCCGGCCTGCCGCAGGCGCCCACCGTTGCCTGAAACGAATCGACAGTTGTGAGCGAACCTCGTTTTCCCCAATCCGGAGAACGGCAAACAGGCGATCGAAGCGTACGAGTTGGAAGAAGGTGGAGTGCCTGAGGTGGGCGTTGGCGTCCAGCGCTCGCTGCAGCAGCGTCCTCCACGGGCTTGAAAGCGCCGACGCGGCGGCGCCACCGCCGGCCATCTCCTTGTCGCCGATTCCGCCCCTCTCCCCGACGCGCGGCTTCACCAACGCCGGATGGAGAGGGGGACGCTGGTGCAGATTAACGGACGCGATTCGTTAGGATAGTCACAATGCAAGACTCTATCATAGAGTTCAAGACACTTAATTACATATTATTTATAGTATTTTGCTGATGTGGCAGCATATTTAGACCTTGTTTAGTTTCTAAAAATTTTGCAAAATATGAATAGTACCACTTTCGTTTGTATTTGACAAATATTATCCAATTATGTACTAACTAAACTCAAAAGATTCGTATCGTCAATTTCGACCAAACTGTGTAATTACTTTTTATTTTCTTCTATATTTAATACTTCATGCATGTGTCTAAAGATTTGATGTGACGCGGAATCTAAAAAATTTTGTAAAATATTTTGAGAACTAAACAAGGCCTTATTGAAGAAAGAGGTAGAAAAATAAGACTCCAAGTTTTATTTAGACTCCAAGTCTTATTTAGACTACATTGTTCGAGGTAATAAATAACTTTAGACTCTATGATAGAGTCTGCATTGTGAGTGCCCTTAGTCCCATATGCCCCATACGTCAGTGATTGTCAACCTCTGTGGGACCACAGATCAGTGGCTCAGCCTACACCAGGTAGCTTAACGCTTGCATAATAACAGAGAATAATACTAAAAAATAGATACTCCCTACATCTCAAATTATAAGTCATTCTAGAAATCTTGAATAATCAAAGTATCTTAAATTTAACCAAATTCATATAATGAAATAATAACTATTATGATACCATAAGTATCATTAGATTCTTCCTTAATTATATTTTTATAGTCACTGCTACACAAATTTTTTTGGAGACATTTTGTTTTGGACCATAGAGGCGGGCGGGCTGGCGGCCTGCCTCGATTAATCTTGGCTGGGCTGCCGGTTAATATATTAACCTAGGCGGTTGGTCAACCGCCTCGGTTAAAGCCACAATTAATCGTGACGTTTGATCCGAGGCGGTTGACTTGCCTAACAAGGTTACGCTATTTTGCCTGCCACGATTAAAAATATTGTAGTATTGAGTATACTCATTTTATTTTATGTTACAAATTTTAGTATTTCTCTCTATAATTTTGGTCAAACCTGAAAATGCTTTGACCCTCTAAAATTCTTGGAATGACTTATAATTTAGGATGGAGGGAGTAGATTATTATGTGTACGTACAAATACAGTTCAAAATTTACTATCAGAATGTGAGAAAACTTATGATCAACTCCTGCTCACGCTATCACTTCCTTTTCCAGTCCTGCTGGGTTTGTTGTCTGATTGTTCCTTTGCCTCCTCTCTGATGGCTCATTGTTAATCAAACAATTTACAAGTAACAATGTTTCATGTGAAGAATCAAGCAACGCTCTTATACCTTGGCTGCTTGCATCGTTATTAGAAGTAAAAGTTTCATAGATAGTAGCTGGATTTGAGCTTTCAACCCATAATGACATAGAGTCCTTTCTGCTTCTTGTTCTATCTTCTATGATAAGTCCCACTGGTCGCAGAGGCAAGATGCTTCTATCTTCTATGATTTTATTTTATTTTATTGCAAGGGAAAGGGGGCTCAATACATCCCTAAATTATACATGAAAATTAAATCTAAAATAAGAAATATATAATATTCTATCCACATTCTTCCATCCTCTTCTTATCCAATGGCTTCCCTTGAATGTCAAAGCTAAAGTATAGTCCTTATGCCAAATTCGACGACCAACACTACAACATTGAACATTGATGATTTTACTAGATGTACATGATATACTCATTCCGCTAAGTTGTTTTGGCTTTTTGAAATCCATAGCTTTTGCTATTGTACTTATGCTATAGATATATACCAAAAAACTACTCTCTTAATCTTAAATTATAAGATGTTTGACTTTTTTTGACCTCAAGTTTGATCACTCGTCTTATTCAAAAAAATTTGTGCAAACATAGTCAGATTCAAGTCATTCTTGAAGAACTGTTATTAATAAACCAAGCCACGACAAAAGAAGTGATATTTTGCGTTTTTTTAATAAGACGAGTGTTCAAACTTGGTATTAAAAAAGTCAAATATTTTATAATTTGGGATGATTTGAGTATTTATTTTAGAAGGACACAACTATAAAGCAGGATGGGTGAAGATGTTCTATCATCATGTTCTACAAACTACAGTACTTCTACCTGCACATGTGAATAATCTAATTTAACATTCCGTAATGAGATGTTCTTCCTATCACGACCCACTAAAGTATCCGCTAATCTACACCAGGAAACACAAACAAGGCAAGAAGCAGCTGTTGCGTGGTTCATCAGATTTCCACTGCTGGAATCCTGCTGCAGGACCATTCGGCCATACGGCCATGCCCATAGCAGACATGAACACCTACAGCGTACTAGTTGGCCAGCTGTTACTGTGGCCTTGTTTGGATCCAATTTTTTTTGATTTTATTACCGTAGTACTTTTGTTTATATTTAGTAATTAGTGTTCAATTATAAACTAACTAGGTTCGAAAGATTCGTCTCATGATTTATAGACAAATTGTGTAATTAGTTATTTTTTTATTTATATTTAATGTTTTATATATGTGCCGTAAGATTCGATGTGACGAAGAATGTTGAAAAGTTTTTGAATCTTAGGGAAACTTTGTGGGATACTACCACGATTGTAAGAAGAATGTGCACCGATTAAGGATATGCGAGCACTATTCTTCAAAGCACTGAGAGTTTTTGATTCTGTTCACCTGTCAGTCAGGCAGCAAGCAGAACGCGAGCATACATAGGCCTTCTTTAGTTCCAATTTTTTTTTTGGAAAAATGACACTGTAGCACTTTCGTTTTTATTTAACAAACATTGTCCAATCATGGAGTAACTAGGCTTAAAAGATTCGTCTCGCGATTTACATACAAATTGTGTAATTAGTTTTTATTTTCATCTATATTTAATGCTCCATACATGTGTCGTAAGATTTGATGTGACGAAGAATCTTGAAAAATTTTGGGTTTTTAGGATGAACTAAAACAAGGCCATACAGGGTTTTCGAGCGGGTGAATCAAGTACACCCAACAGTGGCATATACATCCGCTTGACAGCTTCACAGCACAGGACGGGACCTCGGGCAACTGCTTCCCTCTTCGCATCTCTTGCGCAGCAGCTTGCAGTTTGTGCAGTGGATTATGCCACTTTCCTTTCCACAGTGGATTTGAGGCAGCTGCACAGTGCCGTGCCGTGCGTGGTGAAAACGGAGAGTCAGCGGCAGCACTAGTGCAGCGGTATGGAGTGGAGTGGAGGCCACCCATGGGCGGCTGCATGGCCATGGCTGCCTGCTGTCCCTGCGTGGCTCTTGATACCTCAAATCGTAACGAGAAACGTGAAATGAAAGAAAGCACACGCAAGTTGAACCGGCCCATCACCCGATCACCTCAGGCCATGGCGGGTCCTCTCCTCGTGGGACTGGGACAGCGGCCGGGTACCTCGAGACAAAAGCTTTTCCTTGAGGAGAAGATGAGATGAGATGCCGAGAGGACGAAATCATCTCGGTTCAGTTCTGTTCAGTTCAGTTCTGGTGCAGCAGGAGTTGTGAGTGTGTACTGACTGTCGCATCGCGTGCGTCTCTGAAAAATAAAATTACCCTGCCTGTGCCTGCCACTGCCACTTCACCTCACACGGGCACGGGAGGGGGGGCCTTGTGCCCTTGTCCCCCAAAGCCAAAGGGGGGGTCACGGCATGGGGATGGGGATCCTCAGTCACAGCCCCCCCGTCGCCTCCCCGTCCCCAGCACTGACTGCCACTGAAACCACATCATCTGCTGGATAAAACGAGACAGGCCGCAGGCCAGCATCGAGATTGATGCTGATCATTTCCTTCACCCAGCTGTGGCACTGGCATGGGATGGAGATGGACCCATTTTTCATCCGGCATGGCCAGGGCCAGGGCATGCCGATCATCACCTTCATGGTGGGCAACTCCTGTCAGTATCAGCCCTGAGCATACACACACAAACATGTTTTTGAGCACTGCACTGGACCCATGTCCCTCCCAACTCACGCATCACTTCAGAGTTTTTATTTTACAAGCTAGTTCAACTTCATGTAGATAAGCATGAACTGACAGACCAAAGATTCTGAACTTGAGAGGAAATGGAAATGGATTTATACAATGCAGCGCGAAAGGTAGTATATACAGGCCAAAAGATTAAGCAATGTCAACTTCTTTGCAGACGCAGCTCACACCAAAGATGCGGAGGATCTAAGAAAAAGACATGACGATGCAGGAGTAAAAGGCCAAGATCTGAGGCATGGCCCCCAGCTTTAAACAGCCATGGCCATTGAGTGGGGCAAGGAGGAGTCCCCATGCTCCCACACCCAGGCCGGTCCCTGGCGTTAGGAGGAAACCCATCAGGACCAACTGCACCATCCCTATCCAGAAAGGCCTGCACAGAGGTCCCCCACAGCCACCTGACCATGTCCACCACCACAAACAAAGCAACGGGCAATGGCGTCTCCAACACAGGGAAATGGAAGCATCAGCTATGCACAGTTCCACCATAAAGGCAGGCCATGATATGAATGATGGTGATGGCATGTGATGAACAAATGAAATGAATCCAATATGTGCACTCCCCTCCAACTAATTTTTCCTATCCAACAGTGAACTCTACTACCTCCCCGCTCGCCTTGTCGACCATCTTGGATCAGGCAAGGGGAACTCAAACGGGCAAAAAAATTATGTTCATCCATCCAACTATATATATTTACGGAGGACCGCCCCAAAGGGAGCCCGAAACAGAGAAAAGGAACAACATCAAGGCATTGCAATTGCAGCCAGACACCCCAATCTTTGCGCAAAGTTTGTTTGGTCTGTGATGGGATCCATCTTCCCCGGGCCGTCCCAACAATGTGCCGCCCGATGCTGTCGATATCTTGCAGGACCACAGGACTAAATACAACTTCTGGTCCACAAGCAATACAGCTCAAGCACACAGCCATGTGACTCTTTGTACTGTAATCATAATCTGGACGGGCGTCGCCGTCAGCCAACCAAGTTTCTGGAGGCATAAAAGTTTTTGCAATCGACTTCTCATCTGCCATTCCTGGGATATCCACTGATCAAGCAACAGTGAAGAGATGCATCCCTTGTACCATGTCACACTTGCATAGGTAAACCATAATTCTGGAATGACCTGATGTTTCCATCCCAACCTGCAGTGACTATGACCTGACCCCAAGCATGCGTGGCGGCACTCTGGCAAGAAGTCTTCAGGAACTTATACTGAGATTTACGCAAGGCAGATGATGATGGTGTCACTGAATTACATGGCAACTGCTCCTCTGGCCATGTCGCCTTTCCCCTTGGTGCCAACTCCGCAAAGAATGCATTACTAAGAGTGAAATTGCCAGATGGCAATTGGTGCAAGCTATCACCTTCAAGTGAGTCTTCAGCATTGCAGCCCGACGTAGAGTCTTGCAGGTTGTGTAACTCCTCAGAGACCTCTTGCCGTGAAGAAGGGATGTTGCAAGCAAGAGAAATAGAACTCTTTGTAGGCGAGGCGTTCCACGGTATTGCAACAGACACATCATTGCAGAAGAAGCGCTCATATGACCATACGGTTTTCACACGGCTTGTGACTGGGGCAATTTGGTTTGCATAATTCCACATATAGATACTAGAGTCGTCGCTAGCAGAAATAATGTGATCTCCATCTGGTGTAAATGCTGCAGGGACTTGACTTGAACTTCGTAATCCTGAGAACAGCACAAAAAAAAGGCATGTTAACTTAATGTGTCAACAACTAATTCAGGAGTAATCTTAGAAGAGCTGTTTAATACCTTTGTAGCTAGAAACAACATGAACCCCATCGAGAATGCGAACTTGTGAGTCACCAGTTGTCACCATCAGTTTCTTTGGATCGGATGGGCAATACTGTTTATGCAAGAAATAAAAAATGCTATAAGAATCGGTGGCCATAAAGATGCTCTGAATATTCAATATAAGAAAAGAATGGAGAAGGTCAATAGCTCCATACCTGGAATCCAATTATTCTTTTAAGTGGAGATTTCCTTCTGCCATACAGGGGGACTTGGGACTCCAGCTCTAGATGATTTTCTGAAAAATGCAATAGACAATGAATTAGGAATTCGATATGCATAAGATTTGGGAAGCATCATACTTCAATCCATTAAACAAATCAGCAGTTAAAGAAATTATGATTCTTATACCCCCACAAAAAAAAGAACGGTTTAACAGCTCTTTGCGATTATGCCTTTTTATAAAGTCATCTGAACAAGTTTAATATTTCCCAAATAATATCTAAACATTAAATCTTAATGGTAACAAAGGGCAGCCAATATAAGGTGCTACTTGTTTCTTACGTGCAGGACAAGAACTCATTGGTTATGATTTATGACTATTATTAAGGAGCCTTATACCTTATGTTTTATCCAAAAATATCATATAAACTTTTCACCAAAAATATTCATATTTCTGGCATTGATATAGGGGTATCAGTTCCTAAATAAACAGATTTTAAAATTTTATCATAGTTGTTATATCTTAACATTTTAAAAAAAATTGCCTTGAACACTAATATCTTTCCCGTAGGATGAAACTGCAGCATGGCTGCTACAGATATGAGAGACCGAGACAATATATGTAGCAAATTAGCAATAGTCCGCCCATCACTATCTCATAACGAGACGAATTATAAGATATTACCATCATTGGCAGATTGCATATGCAACATTAGTGTCTACATGAAAGCAAATGATATTGACATATTAACAAACAAATGCTGTAGCTGTTTGAAGCTACTTCTCTACAAATATTAGCTTCCTAATGATCAGAAAGTGCACAAACATCTAGTATCTTGAACAGAATAACAAATGATCACCTGATGCGTCATAGTACCGGCAGTTTCCTGTTATTGTCCCAACCACTGCACCCTGAAAGGAACAAGCACAAGTATGAACTATTAACATTCAGGAGCATAAAAAATGGTAAAATTTGATGATCGCAAAGGAATTCGGATGAACCTTTCCATCAGGACGGTAACAAACTGCAGTAATTATCTCTTTGCTGTCAACCCAGTCCACGACTAGGCATCTAGGAATATCCCAAATACGTACCATCCCATCAATACAACCACTGATGAAATAATTGTCACTGGTAGGTTTAAACTGAATGCATGTCACTGCATAGTAGAAATAACCAATATGTCAGCATCAGACGGTAAAGAGGCAAACAGTGTCATCAAGCAGTAAACAGGGAAGAGAAGATGGTTTACCATAGTTATTATGGGAGAAAACCTTCAGACAGCTATCACACCCAATCTTCCATAATCGAACAGTTTTGTCCACGGACGCAGAAAGCAATTCCTGCATAAATAAAGCAAACAGAAGTTAGATGACCAAAACAGGCGCAGGCCACGGGTACAGACACACACCGTTTAACTTCAACTCACCCTATTTTTTGACCATGAAAGATCCAATATGACATCATGATGCCCACGGAATACATGCACAGGATCCTCGGATAGCGCAAAGGTCCGGTGAGGAATCACAACACAAGCTGGATCTGTAGCCCCCTTTGAACTCTTGCTGTGCTTGCCCTTACTCCCTTCGCAGGAATTGATGGGAGCCAATTCAGAGTTTTCATTGACAGTGAAGAACACACATGAAGGATCATCCTCAATAAAATCACGGTCATCAGGCCTCTTGCCTTCCACCACCCGCCAAACGCGAACGACCCCATCCTCACCTCCAGTAGCCAGAAACTGGCCATCAGAGCTGAACTTCATGGTCACAATAGCACCTTCATGCGCCTTGATGACTTGGCCTTTGTACACTGCAGATAATTCCTTTGACCGCTTCTTGTATGGTCTCACCTTGACCCTAGCAACCTTCCTAGAGCAACCCCGGGAAGAAGTGGAGGATGTCGAATTGACCTCATCGTCTTCCTCTGCGTCGGCATCGACAACACAAACACCAACGCCCAGTCTTCGTAGCCACCCAAGCCGCCGCCGCCTCCTTCTCCTCATCAGAGTCTTCTCCGGGGTGGAGGGTTCGTCGGAGTCATCCACCCTCCGCATCAGCTCACGGATGAAAGGTGATGAGCCAAAGGTCTGCTCGAATTCTGCAGCCGTTACTGTCCTGTTGGAGCGCCTCTCCCTAAGGCTCCGGAAGCTCCCATCCTTTCCCATCTCGTCGACCACGAACACTGTGCCATCGTCCAGGTTCTTGAACACGCACTCCAGCTTCTCTTCCGTGGCAGCACCGTCGTCGCCGGAGGCTGTCGGCTCCCCTCCCCTGCTCGCAAAGGTAGGGGCGGCTGAGAACAACTCGGCGCTGGGGCTTGCCAGCAGGATTTCTTCGCTGGCCTCAGGCCTCGAGCACGTCTCCTCGCCGGGCCGCGCGCCGAAGGGGCTCGGATCCAAGAGGCCCAAGGACTTGACGAACCTCTGGCGGCGCTCGTGGACGCTGCCCGGGTCCCTGACCCAGACCTCGAGCAGCTGCTGAGCAAAGAGCCACCCGCCGTCGTCGTGGCGGCCGGAACTCGACGGCGACGACGAGACGGACGCCGGCGACAGGACCTCCCTCGAGTCAAAGAACTCTTCTCGCTCCTCTCCGGCGCCCAAGAAGCGCGCCATGGACACGTACTCGCACCCGGCCGGTCGGCCCCCACGTCACCGCACCGGTCTCCTGGAGCCCAAGAACTGGAGGCAGCGCTCCGGCCGCATCAAGGGAGGGGGGGCTCTGGGCTCTGGCCGGCGACGGGGGCAAGCGGATCTCGCGGTTCTTGGATCTCGGGAGAGTCGCGTGCGTGCGCCCCCGCTTATGGCGCGCCCACTGCTGCTAGCGTCCTCTTCCTCTCTCTCCGCCCCTTGCCTCCTCTCTCTCTCTCTCCTTGGGGGGTGGATGATGATGTACCCAGTTGGGTTTCGGGGGTTCTCGCAACTCTCAAGAAGGGAACCAACCAACAACAACCAAAAGCTAATGAGTGGAGAAGAGTAATAAAAAGCAGAGGAGGACGAGGGGGACGGGGGAGAGAGAGAGAGAGAGGCGGGGCCGATGGCGGATGGGGGATGGTGGGATGGATGGGGACCGTGATCTCTGGGATCGGTTGGGGGCAGGAGGATTTGGGACGGACACGGAGAGGAGGCAAAGCCGAGACGAGGGCCGAGGAAGACGACTGAAATTGCTCGCCTTTTTATTTATTTGTCCGTCCGCGGGTCTCGTTTTGACACATGCTGCTACAGGGCACGGTACATGTACATTTTCCATTCTTGGCAACATTTTTGCTGAACAAAATCACCTGATCCTCTGTACATCTGTCCAGATTGGGAGCAGCTGTTACCATAATCATCGCGAGCAGTTATTATTCGGAGCAGCTGTTACCATAATCATCGCGAGCAGTTATTATTGGGAGCAGCTGTTACCATAATCATCGCGAGCAGTTATTATTGGGAGCAGCTGTTATCAGAGGCCATTATATATTTTTACTACCTCCGTCTAAAAACCTAATGTTTTAGTTATATATTAAGTCAAACTATTTTAAATTTAAATAAATTTATTACCGTTTAGTATAACTAGACTCATCCTAGAACATATTTCTATAGCATATCTATTTGGTATCATAATAATGTTGACAAATTACTTTCTCCGTAAATTTGAGTAAATTTTAAATAATTTTACTTTGGATAAAACTAATATTCAAAGTTTTAACTTGAGAGACTGGGGTAGTAGGGTAAGATAAGTGTGCCATACAAAATTCGGTTAGATTGTGTCGTTTTACATTATGATAACTTTCTCACCTTTTCAGCATTTTCCTCTACATAAACATCATGCAATTTTGACTTGCTCGCCCCTTCATTCTTTCTTTTTGTCAGGAAGCAAGGTATACTTTCTGGGTGTACAGTAAGAGCAACTTGTACACCGGACAAGCCTCACAAAGCATCGTTAGTCTTTCTTTGCGTCGTTTTCGCTGCCCACACTACCGTTTTAGCAGTGGGGAAAAATCTGCAATTCTGAGGTCTAATTCTCCTTTTTCATTCTTCTTCCGTATTGGTATGGTCATAGTCATGGTTCGCCTTCCTATTCTCGTCTCTGTCACAACTGTTTTTTCTTAAATGTTTATTCCAGAAGGCAGTGTGTTTGTGAACAATGAAGGATTTGCGTGCATATATATTTTTAGCTTTAATTCTTTTGTCTCCTCATATTCTTTATTGATATGCTCACACTCATAATTGTTCTTCCCGTTATTTTTTGGATCACTATTTTTTAGCTAGAGAAGTTTGCTTTATAACAAAGCCAAAGTGATTAATAAGTTGGAAGTAAGAGTTTATACCGTTCGAGGTTGCATGCATATTTGGTCTATGGCCCAAGAGATAGTGAGAATGAATTAATGTAGACTCGGTCAAAGTTAGAGTAATTCACTTTATAAAAAAGCTAAAGTGATTCATTATAAGTTGGAAGGAAGAGTTAGAGTGTTTTGAAGCATGCATATTTAATTTGGTGTATATATGGGCCAAGAGATACGGTTAGAAAGAATTTCTTCGTTCATGAGGTATATTAGCTTGTGTACATCTCCGGATGTAGAGGCCGGATATTTTTATCCATTATCTAAAAAAAATGAGGTATACTAGCAGGACGAGTGACATAAATCTTGGCATTCCCAACATCACAGTTATAACTAATCTCCACTACTTAAGCTGGATTATTGTGTGTTTGGACAGAACCCTCCATTTCTGAGAAAATAATGATGATTATTGGCACACTCTTGAGCCTGAATCCTCCATTTCAGCAGACGATGCACCCTTGCGCAGGACCAAGACCACACATCGATCATTGCAATGGATTTAATTATTATATATATACATACATATACCCTTGTAGGATATATTATTAATTAATCCAATGATATTGAATCTGATGCCTCCGTCCAAAGCAGCATATGCTGCCACGCATATGTTTGTTTGCTGTAGGAGCGTCAAGGAGCAAAACAATCAAATAATTAAGTGTCACCTTTTGTTTTGGAAGCAACGACGACTGTGTGCTTGATTTATTTGAGCCGCACTCCTATATGCATGGTCCCTGGTAAGAGGGTCCACAAAAAACAATAGTATTTTTCTAAGTACTATGTTATTATTATGAAATATAAGATGAAATCAAAATAACTTTTCGTTCAGTTTATTGTTTCTCTCTCTAGCATTCCGGGAAGGAGATGGACAGATTTAGGTTTATTCCCATATAATAACAATCTCATAATTATGTGGCTATCTCGATTGCAGATAATATACAACCAAGTTCACAGGCAACAAAACAATTCTATAGTACTACTTCCTCTGTTTAAAATTATATAGGATTTTTCTAGATATATAACTTTTATTATGCACTCATATATACACTATATGTCTAAATACACAGTAAAAAAAATTACCGTAAAAGATAGATACATAGTAAAATAAATATATCTATAAATGTTAAATTATTATATAATTTGAAATAAAGGAACTTGTAATACTGCTAAGAGCAACTCCAACCCACCTCCTAAACAAGTTCCTATTCTAAATCTAGGGACTTGATTTAAAAAAATCAACTCCAACCCATCTCCTAGGCTCCTATTTTTCATGCCCTCCTAAATTATAATTTCAACCCCTCACATCTAGAACCCCTTTGTTTAGGAGGTGGGTTGGAGTTGAGTCTTAATTTGAGCTCCTACTTTTTTATCATAGCATGTAAATAAAAAATTAAGAGCTTAATTTAGAGATTTGGGTTGGAGTTGCTCTAAGATTTTGTTTTGCTTGCGGCTGCAGGTGTCGGCTTCCACAGTTGAACTGGCACTAGCTCGCTCGTTTCAGAAAGGCAGCCGTGCAGGTTGCAACTGGTCCAAGTCAATGGAGGTGGTGGCACGTCCATTTTACAATTATGCTTTATTATTACTTTACACATGCCTAACCTTCATTATATTGCAACATGACCTATCTATATAGATCGTCCGGATCCTCTGTGGCGTAATACCTGATGCTCTACGGTGCACTGATCGATCTCACACTGCATTTATTTATTCATATATATATATATACTAATATATATAGACAAACAACCATCAACCATGCATGCATGCATGAAATACACATGAATCTGGTCTAGCTGTGTACCGTGTGCTCTATCTTTTAAATACGATTCTTGCACCAAAAGCGGGCTAACGGATAGGGCCACGTCGCCCGTTAAGCCGCAAGCCGTCGGATCGGGCGAGCAAGTGATCTGGTCCGTCCGATTATGGATCGGTCA
>Ga0182004_10000722_pt1 | contig 21696 bp, 16 predicted proteins | sample Sormic07211540_1_FD_120479 | JGI IMG/M metagenome (GOLD analysis project Ga0182004, IMG submission 120479) | Endophyte microbial communities from Sorghum bicolor roots, Mead, Nebraska, USA - 072115-40_1 MetaG | ecosystem: Host-associated > Plants > Roots > Unclassified | place: USA: Nebraska...
AAAATCCAGTTTTATTGGACTCTACATAAGTAGATCTACACAATTAACATATAATATGGTATGATTTAGTACAAAGTTTTTGCTATAAAGGTTTTGTCTTTTTTTCCTTTTTATTTATTTTGGCTAAATATTTGAAAGATCATAGTAAATTTCAGAAAAATCATAAAATAGAAAATCTAATTTTGTTAGACTCCACATGAGCATATCTACACAGTAAATATGTAATATGGTATGCTTTAGTATAATTGTTGGTTGTAGCTTTAGATCTATGTTTTTCTATAATTAATTGCAATAATTTATAGCTGCAACTTCTATAATTATTTTGTCAGACTAAAGCATACACATATTATATATTCATTGTGTATATATACTTATGTGGAGTCTAATAAAATTAGTTTTTTGTTTTATGTGTTTTCTATGATTTACTATGGTTTTTTAAAGATTCAGCCAAATAAATGAAAAAAATGAAAAGAACAAAACCTTTATAGCAAAAACTTTATACTTAAACATACCATATTATATGTTTATTGTGTAGATCTATTTTTGTGGAGTCCAAAAAATTGAATTTTCTATTTTATGTTTTTTTATGATTTATTATAATTTTTTTAAGATTCAGCGTGAATAATTAAAAAAGAAAAAGGTAAAATCACTGTCACTATAGCAAAACCACCTTCATAACCGAGGTATTAAAAAGTTAAAAAAGATGGTTTGCTTGGTTTTAGAGTTAAGGAAGAAAAAACGAACTTTTTTAAAACTTAGGAGAGAAAAAGTAGATTTTTTTTCTCCAAAATGCCAAGGAACATATGGCATGCATGCGAGGAGTTTCGGGAAGTGGGTGGGGACTCGAGCACTCGACGGCGTGCATGCGAGGAGTTTCGGGAAGGCAGCCCACTCAAGTGCGAACTTGGCTTGAGACGATTGTGGGCTGGGCTCCGGTCCTCGTACAGGTCTAGATGGATCAGCAGCTCATGGAGAAGAGGAAGGGGCGCATGTGTTCGGCAGGTACATTTAACATAGTTACCGAGATTACGATCTCATGTGATACTATTAGCATATTTAGGAATCTGAATGTGTGTTTTGGAAGTTTAGGTGGTACCTCAACCCAAATGCGAGGATTGACAATGCATTTTACTCATGAATATATATTTAGTCCTAATAATTCATAAATCATTCATGACTTGGCTCTCATCATTGTGGTTGATTTATGTCAATTTTGCATCTCTTAAAACATGAAATTCATTCATAATATTATTAAAATCTGATTGTAAAAAATCAAAACAAATGCCATGAATGAGGCCCACTTTTTTTTGAAACACGCATGTGGATGATAAAAAAAGACTTTTATACAATGCAAAATGTCCTTATGATGAGGGGACAAACGGTTATTTTACCCTTCGCTTAGCATTGTTAGAGCATCTCCAACAGTTATGCAAATGAAATTTGCCATTTGTTGGAATTTACCAAGTCCCTAAACGTTTTGTCAAAGGAAAACTAAGTGCATCTGCAAGTGTTTGGTATTTTTGATTTGACATTTTCTAATATAGTGGACTCATCTGTTTTTGTTCGGGAATCTTTCATCCGCCGTAAGTTTTGTAGGGATTACCTCAACCGATGCTGCGTCGAAGGTGGATCTCAGCTGGCGTAGCGTCGCGACGCTCGATCTCCTACCCTTCTCGTCGCTGGAACGAAACCAGTACCTGCGATCGATCTTGGATCCTTCTAGTCGCTCCAACAAAACCAGTCGAAGCACTCGATCTCCTACCCCATACGTCGAAGATAGATCTCATAGGCTCACGCGTCGCTGCAAGCGAAGGACCCGACGCGCAGAAAAAAGAAAGCGGCGCGCGGGGGGGAGGTAATACACGCGCGCGATACGACTCCTATCGCGGGAAACAACCGACATCGTGATGAGTAGGGGCACAACAAGAAGTCCAAGATTCTAGGGATATAAAATTGTCAAGCCATTGTGCCTATGCAAAAATGCCAAGTTTGGTCCATCAAATGCCAAGTTTGCCAAAATGCATAAGTCAAATGCAAAACTGTTGGAGAGCAATTTTTGAAATTTTTGGCAAATTTCAAGAATGCAAAGTTCAATTGCATAACTGTTGGAGATGCTCTTAGTATTAAAATACGATGATAGTGTCAAATATAGAAGGCAAAATAAATATAGTGTGAAATAAGAAAGTTTGAGATTTTTGGGCCCAAAACACTTTATTTTTCTAATGTGAAATAAAGAATTTGTGAAACCAATAAATTGATGAGAGTCTTGGTTTGATTGTGATGATCGATAGGATTGACAAAACTCTCTACACCACAAGACAAAACTGGCCTGAAAAATTACTTGAGTACTGCTAAAACTACGTTTAGTATCACTCAATGCTACAACCAAGATCATCAAATACTGAATAGCACTGAAACGCGGCTAGTGAAAGATTTGAATGTTGTTCACTATATCAATTTGGTATAGAATAGAATATCACTTGTACATATACTTATTCTATATATTACCCTAGGTACTAAATAATAATCAGTACCCGAGCAGATCCAACACTTGTAGTCGAGCCAATATATTGTGAGGGTCTATAATTCATCCAAACAGAATTATGCTTGTCCACCAAAAAAACCACCCCGTTAAGGGCCTCAACTATTGTGTATCCACAAAAACGCATACAAGATTTTGTCTTCATCAAAATTAACGTCTCAAAATCAACGAGGACAAAATCCAACGATAGTAAAGAAAAGTTTGAATCCCCCTCCCGCGCTCCTTCCCCCTCAGGCGAAAAGACCAACGGCGTCGACTCCCTCCGGAAGGACTCCTGACCCCCTCCAGCGCTCCTTCCCCCTCACGCGAAAAGACTGGCAGCAACGGTGTGGCAGCGTTCCGAGAGGGACTCGCGCTGCCCATCCTTGATGCGCTCTCACTGACGAGGAAGCCACAACCTCGAGGGTGCCTTCGACTTCGCGTTTATTGACGCCGACACTGGAAACTATGGCCTTGTTTAGATGCACCCAAAAATCCAAAACTTTACAAGATCCTCATCACATCGAATCTTGCGGCACTTGCATGAAACATATTAAATATAGATAAAAAAAGATAACTAATTGCACCGTTTATCTGTAAATCACGATATGAATCTTTTAAGTCTAGTTACTCTATGATTAGACAATATTTGTCAAATAAGAATGAAAGTGCTACGGTGTCAAAATTTAAAAAGTTTTTGATTAAACAATGCCTATGACGGGTACCACAAACGGCTGCTGCGGCTAGTCCATGTTGGCAGTGTGCTCGCCTAGGACAACATGCTCCCGGATTCGTGCCGCCAATCTCTCCTCTGGCCATAGCCCTAGCGCCGCAGCCGAACACAGGGGAGGATTGCCATGCCTTGGAGCCCAGTGCGTCTTCGATGGTGGAGAAGTCATGTGCGCAGGCACCAGCAGTACTGGATCTGGTTCCACTGCAGTCGGCTAGGCCCCGATGAATCACGGCGGTCCAGCATGGGCCTGCGGCCTGTTCGTCCTCTGCCTGTTCGCTTCCTGATTGGAACTGTTGAACCGATGCCATCGCCACGCACAAGCAATCCTTGCCGCTGCTGCTCGCCACGCTGTCTAGGAGCATGGCTGTGGCCTGTGGATCAGCACCAAAGCCTAGAGATGTTGTTGACCAGCAGGCATCACCTACGGTCGATGAAAAGGCACTGCTTGCAGCCTGCCATGTGATGTGCAGGCATTGACAGGCAACTATGCGTGCAGACAGTTCCAAAGGTAAGAGCAGTTTCTTGATTGCTGCTTACCTGCTTAATCATTTGTTTGATTATTTTTTGTGCCTCAATACTTTGATTATTGGTGTGAAAAGTAGTAGAGCATAGGGCCTCTCGTTCAATTGACCACTAAATCTGTTTGTTTGGGCCAAGGGCAGTAGTTGCACTTGTGTAATTGTGTTTGACAATTTGGTGTTGTGAACGAGCGAGTGACTGAAATTTGTTAGTGATGGGTGTTGCAAGTTTTTGCGGCCTTGAAAATGAAGATGGATCTAAAATAGGGCGTACAGATTCAATATGCAGTTCTCTTTGCATGGCTAATTTTACCTTTTGCACAAGATTATTTGATATGTGTTTTCTTATATGCTTTTTGTGGTGAACAGATGATGGCGGTTTGGTAAAAATAAATTGGTGTTGATAGAATAATTTGTCAGATAATAAAATAGTAGCCAAAAAAGAAATAGCTAGTTGTTTGTTCCTCAGTTAAGCTTAGTTAAATCTTGCAATTGGCAAAGGCACCAAAGGGAAGGCAACAATAGGAGCCAAAGAATAAAATTTAGAAGAATATAACCAATCATGTTAAGTCGACAATTTATTTAAACTTAAAGAATCAGATTCCATAGTAGTAAAAAGGAACAACCAGCTATGCTATGGTCAGGTTGTTTGAATGCATTAGAGCATCTCCAGAGCATTTGTAAAGCTCATTCTCTAAATTATCATTTAGAGAGTTATTTATATAAAAATTATTTTCTATATCTTTTCGCTTTCTAACGGTTTTTTTCCCTCTATATTATGTGCATTCTAGAGAGTTATTTTTTATTTCCTATCTTTGACTAGTGAGAAATCTAAAATAGAAGATGACTGTATTTAGATAACCAAATAAATAAGCCGTCGTAGTTTGCTTTTTTCCATAAAAATTTTTTATTTCTAGCAATTAGAAAACATACAGAGTTTCTTTTGGAATTGCTCTTAATTATTTACATGATCTTTGTTATGATAAAAGAATCTATTAAGAAAATATAATTAGTAATTTTGGTTAAACTTAAGATATTTTGACTCTCTAACAAACTTGTAATGACTTATATTTTAGAATGGAAGGAGTAATATACAGTGATATGCATTTATCCTACTTGTTTGAGAAAAAAATTAACAGATTTAATCAGTGGCTCAACACTAAAAAGAAAAAGAAAAGAAAAAGGAACACCGGCTCAGGCCCGGCCTATAACGTCATCGGACCGGGCCTTGTGTTGTTGAGTCCAGCGGTGCGAGATCCGCGCACGGACACGGACACACAGGAACACTGGTACTCCCCACATCAGCTCTGGCCGCGGCTGGCGACGCCCGTCGCCCATGCCGCCGGCACCCACGCGATGGCGGCGCGGGGGTCGCTCGCCGCCGCGTCTCCTCCAGCGAGCCCTCCTTGTGGCAGCCTTCTCCGCTGCGGCTCTCATCGTCCTCATACTACTCCAGCACCGCCACGGCCCTGAACCCCCAAACCCTTCCACCGCGGCCCACGCCCGCGACTCCTCGGACGAGCTCCTCGACGACTCGCCTCCCGCGGAGCGGGATCCGGAGGCCAGTCACTCGGCGGGCACCGGTGACGGTTCCACGTGCGCGACGGTGGAGAGGATGGGGGAGGAGGCCGCGGGCCCTGGGCGGGGCTCTCCGGAGCAGGCCAGCCTGCGGGTCCGCGAGATGATCCGGCGCCACTTCGAGCTCCACGGTGCGTTCCGATCACGAAGAGGACGCCACCTGGATTTTGCTCTCTCTCTCTCTCTCTCTCTCTCTCTCTCTCTTCCCCTGGAAATGCTGCGTGTTCGACCCATTGAGTTCTGAGAGATGGTTTGTTAGTCATGCGTCGTGTATGTGAATTAGAATATGATGCCTAAGTCGTTTGATTGGATGCCATATGCTGTCAATACAGTAGTTAGTTGTGTGATTTATTCAGAAATTGAGTTGGGGACTAGCCTGAAAAGTGAGGAAGCGGCCGACAGGTTGGCAATGTCCCAACATTAGTACAGTGGCCCCTTCTATAAACTTTGCAACAACTAATGTATGGTCTAGTTGTCTACTACTCCCTCCATCTCAAATTGTAAATCATTCCAAGAATCTTGGAGAGTCAAAGCATTTTCACGTTTGACCAAAATTATAGAGAGAAATACTAAGATTTGTAACGTAAAGTGAGTATACTATGAAAATATAATTCAGGAAGAATCTAATTATATTTAGTTGGTATCATAATAATTATTATTTTATCATATAAATTTGGTCAAACTTAGAAAAGTTTGACTCTCCAAGATTCTTGGAATGAATTACAATTTGGGATGGAGGGAGTATTATTTTTACTTTGCTGCCTGGGATGCATTTCTCAAGTGTTTATGTTGATGGGGGTGGAAGAAATTGACAGTGGTCGAAGTAATGTTCTCACAACCACATGCTGCCATCATTTGCCCCAATGCCCCACTACTTGTGGTCATTTGTACCAATTCACATTAGGATTGTGTATCACAGAACCTTGAACCAAACTGAATTTTGTTACATTCCACTAGCATTCTTCTACATTGTGCACCAGTATATCCATTTGTAACTGTAGTGTCTAGATAAGTTGTTTATTACTCCTCGGGCTTCCTGTCACAATATAGTGTCACTGTGAACATCAACAACTAATAAACAGAACAATCTGTGTATGATCATTTAGACAAAACTGAAAGATGATCGCCTATCTTCTACTACTGTTTATTGAAGTGTTTGGGGCATTGGATTACTTGATTGATTCAACAAAATTTCTATTCACATGATACAAAATTGTTCAGGAGAGAGACACATAAATTAAAAGCTATCAAGTTTGTGGTCCATCACATGCATACGAAATGTCAATTAACATGTCCCTCACATAGTTCAGTCATAAGTCAACTGTGATGTATCCAATAGCTTTGCATGGAGAATTGCACTTTGTAGTTATGCACAGGAACCCAACGTTTACATCTTCAATTAACTTGCCAGGAGCAGAAAGAGTGAGAACGCTTCCTGCCCATGAATTCTGCAAACAAGGCTTTGTGTTGGGGAAAGCATCTGAAGCTGGATTTGGCAATGAAATGTACAAGATCTTAACAGCAGGAGCCTTGAGTGTCATGTTAAACCGATCTTTGATCATCGGGCAAACAAGGCATATGCATTTACACTCAGCTACTTTTCATATTTATCTTTGATTTGACTATTATGCGATTGGTTGGAAGCACTGAGTTCTATGAAATTTCTTCTTTTCCTGTTGTTGCTAAACATTCTTCAAATTTTGTGTTGCTTATACAGTGTTAATTTTTACAGGATGTTTAATTGTGAATTGTTGCATATTATCATGGCTGTGAACCCATGATACATAGATTCTGTAGTTTAGTAGCAGTGGTGATTAATATTTATTGTCCACTTATGAATTTTTGTTCCTTTCTGTCAAACAGGGGACTGTATCCTTTTGGGGAGTACATCTCTTATACCAACCAGTCATTCACTATTCATGAAATCAAGCATTTGTGGAGGAAACATCACTGTGCTAGGACATATGGTAGAGATCTGAATATCAGAGTGGACATTTTTGAAAATCCAGCTGAGACGAATGTTCTGTGCAGTGACTGGAATAACTGGAAAGATCCAATTATCTGGTTAGTACTACAGTTACAGCCTACAATAAGTTTTACATTTTACAATATTTCTCTTGGCATGACCTGCATATGTTATTGATAGCAAGAAGTGCATAAAATAGTAACGGTGATAAGTTTTCTAATTTACTCCAAGGCACGCTAGATGATGAAGATATCTGTCACATCTTGCACTTATACAAAGCTTAGGGTTTAGAGAACAATTTCTGTAATGTTAAATTTTTATTTCTTAAGCCTTAGGTGACCACTAACCAGTCATTTCCATTAGTGTGCATTTCTTATGTAACTAATCATTTGCCGTAGTGCATTTATTCTTTCTTGTTTGTTCAGTTTTTTACACACTAGTGCAGTTCATTTGCTTTCTTTTCTTGAGTCATTAGTTTTCATAAAAAAGCTATGTGTAAAAAGCATGCTGAATGGTTCTACTTATTCACAATTCTAGGTTTGATGGCGCAACAGATGCAGTTGGGATTCAGTTTTTTCTGAAGAATGTTCATCCTAGAATGAAGGCTGCTGCGTCGGCTCTTTTTGGATTGCCAGACTCATTGTATGCCAGGCCTAATACATTTGGTGAACTTATGCGAGCTATCATATCTCCATCCAGCAAAGTCCAAGAAGCAGTTGACTGGGTTTTGAAGGGTGCAAATCCAGATATTGTTTTGCACACACGCATGATGGCGAATAGGTATGGCACACTATTTGTGGATGCTTGTGTAAATTGCAGTAACTATATAGATTGTCCCATCAGTTCAAAAAGGAAGAGTGCAGTAGAGTAGAATATTGACATCATGCAATTTCACCTGCCTACATATCTGGTTCATCAGTAGTCACTGAAAATGCTACTATGTAGACGAAATCGTTAATGTAACCTAAGTTAGCTTCACATACTTCTTTTATTTCTGTAATATAATCTTCAGACTTAAGTTTGAATCGGTAATAGTCAATTTCAATGTTTACTCAATATCTTTCAGTTTGAGGTGATAGTTGGCTACACAGCTATGTTTTAGAACACTGTCTCTTCTACATCATATGTTTTGAACAGTTCAAGATTAACTCCTATTATTACTCTAGGCCAGTCCGAGCAAGAAAAGCTGCAGTTCTTTGTATTAAGAGAGCCCTACAGATTAGCCATATCAAGGGTACACCTCTGGTGGCATTGGTCTCAGACACACCAGCATTTGTGAAGGAGTTAAAGTCAGACATCAGTGAGTTTGCAGAGGTTAGCTGCTAGATTGAATTGAATACTACAGGGTGAACTTAGCACCATAGAGATTGTTTATGTATTTCTGGAAATATTAGAAAGTTGGATGCTCATTCTGCAATTTTTTTTAGGTACTTTATTTTGATTACAAGTTGTTTGCCAAGACTTCTGGTCTGGAGATAGTTGGAAATGATAAGGTATTATTGACTCTCATCATCTCATAGCCCAATAACTGTTACTGTTTCCTCTACAGCTTTCTGAGTTCTGAACCTTATTGCAATCTTTAGGAGTAATTTTTTAATGCTAGATTTGTGTCAAGGGTGTTACGGTTTATATCAGGAAAGGGAAAAAAAACAAATATACATATTTCCTAAAGTTGCTATGTTAGTAATGCACAACTCTATTTTGCTAGTGTGGAGCTGGCTCTCCAATTTTGCCAATCGTTTCAATTAAATTGCTTCCAGATTTCTTGTCATCTTGTGAATATTTTATCCTGTGCTGCTTTCTGAGGATCTTCTTTCTTTGTTTTGTTCTCATGTCTATATTTTGTGTTTTCTATTTTGAAGCATTCTTCCATAGACGTGTAGAATTGTTATAATCCATGTGTATATATCCTTACAACATCCTAGCAATTCTAGTAGGACAAAATATGAGGTAAAACAAATGACACATGTAGCCCTCCTTTAACTATAGAGAGATCTTTTGCTTACCATATTTTGAGCATGGTGGTAGACATTAATGGCAGGTATGTATATGATTGATGCTTTGGGGGAGTTAATTCACCTAGAATACCTTATAATTTGGACAATTTTTGAATGCTTCAATGCCTTGTATTTTAGGACGGAGGGAATGACTCATGCATAGAACCACAAGTACACAACATAACATTTTTGTCTTTTTAAGAGATTTACCTGCTTTAGAAAACATATAATGCAGTATTCCTTTGCCAATGATAGGATTGGCATATGTGCATTACCTGCAAGAGCTGCCTGAGGCAACCTTAGACTGTGGATGTCATGGTAAATGTTCTACTTACAGTTCAAAACTATCCTGGTCATAAAAATAACTGTACAGCACTATTCATTAATGTAAGATTTTGTTTTATTCTAAGAACACAAGTTGTCACTACGTTTGTTTTGATCAACAACGGGCAACTTATGGCATTTGTGGTATTTTTGTGGATACTTTTGCATCTATCTGGTTTCACATCTTGTTCCCTGAACTCAAGACCCCCTTTTTTTGTGCAAGCCTTTGGATTTTCGTTCAAGAGACTGGGGATCAGCTCCAAGGTGGGTGGCGTTTGTTGATTTCTTTGTAGCTGCACAGGCCAGATATGCAGTTGTCACTGGAGCACATCGTCGTGTGGGGACCACCTATGCACAGCTCATTGCAGCATTGGCTGCGGCAAACAGACATGGTACATATGGCTTGTCTTTGAACATGTCATTGCTTTTTGCATTTAGTCCAGTCTTGAACCGTCAACCTAAATCAGCCTACCCTTTTCTTGTACAATTATAATTAGAAGCATTTCGTCCAGTCTTGAACTCTCAACCTAAATCAGCCTACCCTTTTCTTGTATAATTAGGTCGAGAGCCTTCAGGCGCCAACTTCACGTTCCTAAGCAGCGTCCACAGTAACTTGCTGGTGGAGGGGCTCTCAACGCAGGTTGGATGGGGCCATATCTGGAACAGATATGCTGGTCCTCTAAGCTGTCGACACCAGCCGCACCAATGCGCCTTGACCCCGTTCCTCCCGCCTGCTTGGTGGGACGGTCAGTGGCAAAGCCCCATTCCTAGGGATGTCAGGAGGCTACTGGAGTACGGCGTCCGGTTATCAAACACTGGCGAGGTCGACAAGAGGCACCTCGTGTCGCACTGCAGGTCAAGGAAAGATCATGTAAAGAGGTACCATGTCCTTCCACCATACAAGAACCCGGCACGATCATAGGCTTTGGAGGTCAGCGAGGGACACTGTCTAACATCATGCTCTTCGAGAGCCCAGTTTTGTATTAACCACTTATGACGGGTCTAGGTTAGAGTGGCCAGGCTTTTAAATTGGCCATGCTGGTAATTTTCTTGTCGTGCCCCAAACGGTGCCAGTTTTGATGATCTGCAGCACAGGTGTTCGTATATCGCTGTTGTTGATCCGTGATAAGATCGGAATGCAGATAGCAAATAGAGATGGGGTGATGTATTAAGGCATAGGCGCATAGCCTTGCATTGCCCAATGAGTTCTGAGCTAGTGGTCTAATCTGTCATTAAACTGGATAGCAGAACACCCACCCTGAATGTAGAGTGATGTGCGATCTGTCTACTGATGCGATTTTGATGTTTTTCATTCTCCTGTCCTTGCAGTGCTATTCAACACAAATGAGCATGGGCCTTGTTAATGTATCACAGCATGTACATACTTAGCATGTGCTATCTGCACCGTTGAAAACTACTTTGAGATTCATGCTGCACACACTACCTAATGTGAAACTTTACTGTTTTGAATGGCACATATCTCGATATGTTATGTGAACGGTCCAGATAACACATGCTTAGCATGTACACACTGAAAAACTGCGTTCGTTTCAGCAATAATGTATCACAGCATGTACATGCTCAGCATGTGCTATCTACACCGTTCAAAACTGCTTTGAGATTCGTGCTACACTGCGTTCGTTTCAGCAACAATGTATCACAGCATGTAGATGCTCAGCATGTGCTATCTATACCGTTCAAAACTGCTTTGAGATTCGTGCTGCACACACTACCCAATGTGAAACCCTACTGTTTTGAATGGCACATATCTTGATACGCTATGTGAACGGTCCAGATAACACATGCTCAGCATGTACGCACTAAAAAAACTGCGTTCGTTTCAGCAGTAATGTATCACAGCATGTACATGTTCAGCATATGCTATCTGCATCGTTCAAAACTGCTTTGAGATTCGTGCTACATACTACCCAATGTAAAACCATATTGTTTTGAATGGCACATATCTCGATACGTTACGTAAACGGTCCAAATAACACATGCTCAATATGTACACACTGAAAAACTCGTTCTTGTTTCAGCTTGTGATTATGTTCAGCTGTCTTTTACTACTAGCCTGGCAATGTTTTCCAGGCTGAAACAAAAAGGTTGTTTAAAGATGCGTGAGCCATGTGGCGACTGAGTGACTTTGAACCCAACGCATGACCATCGGCGGTCGCCCTGCACCTTGGGCGCTTCGCTCCGTATCTCTCTTATTTTAAACACTGACAACTACTAATGGCTGAGCAGCCAATTGAAGGCACCATTTTCACCCATCATACCTCAGATTTTTTTTTCTCATTTTGCTCAATGTTTCCAGGTTTGCAACTTTCGGCTTGTTCGCTACAAATTTTCCTTGTTTCTTTAGGTCCTTGTGAGGTGGCACCGAAATCAAAACACGCGGTAGGTACCTCCTGTTGTACAAGGAGGGCATGGAAATTTGTACAAACGTTGCCTTCTTTGTTACAAACTGGTATCAAACAAAATTTACGCGAGGTGAGGTGACTTTCCAATGAGTATAATATATAACTAAAATTTACGCTCGATGCGTTTCCTCGGCTTCCCGCAGGAGAGATTCCTTGGCAGCAGAGCACCGCAACCCTGCTCCTGCTCCTCTGCTTCCTTGTCGTCGCCGAACGGCAACAAGAGTAACTCTCACTCACTCCTACTACTACCTGTTACGTATTTAACTCTCAGCAGCGATCCTGTGATCGATGCTCACATGGACGACGAGGTTGAGGCTCATCGTCGTTCTGCTCCGGCCGCCGCACGCCGCGTGGATACGGCCGATACGCTGCATCGCAGTCGCGCATGGCGGCCGCCCCTGCTCAAGCAGGGCGCTTCCTGCTCGTCGTGCTCGTCGCCACGGCGTCGCTATTGCCATGGCTCGCCGGGGTCTCCACGGAAGCAGCAGCTGCCGGCCGTGGTGTTACGCTACGCGTCGGCCCGCGCCAGGTACGAGCAAGCAGTAGCAGCCGTTCGAGATTACTTCTGGCGTCATGATCGATCGGTTTGGTTGTCCATTGATGATTGGTTGTCTCGTTCGCAGGTGGTCGTGGACAATGGCGCGGTGCAGGTGGCGCTGTCGGCGCCGGACGGCCGGATCACCGGCGTCAGCTACAGCGGCGAGCCCAACCTGCTGGAGTACGACGCCGGCGCCGGCGAGGGAGACTACGGAGGGTACGTAACTAACGAGTGCATGCACCTTATTACAGTTGTGTTCTGGCTCTTCTTTTATCTGCCTGCGTTCTCCTCTCTGCCATTCAGAAATTTGCCCCTTCCCTTGCAGGTACTGGGATTCGGTATGGAACTATCCCGGCTCTGATCTCCGACAACTCTACGATACGTGAGTGATTACTAGATTCTGTATTCGTGCCGACCTCATCATAAGCATTACACACAACTTGATCCTCAAATGAATAGAATTTGTCATCAAATAGGAAGCTGCACTTGTATTGATCAGTAATAGAGATAATTTTTTTTTAAGAAAAAGATGTAACTTGCAGAACCGAGGGTGTGCATGCATTGTACGCTACACCCTTAGAGCACCTCCAGTGTTGGGTTGAAAGCGAACCATGGGACGTCCAAGTCTAACCGTGCCCACTGGAGCTTCCGAACCATACATGTCAGAACTAAAAGCGAACATTGCAGACAAACCGAACCGAGCCAATTAAAATAACATTGGCAGCACATGGTCCGAAGAAGTCCGTAGCCGGAAGAAGTCCAGAGTAGCAGAGATACATTATTTTATTTATTTAAGAGGTGAGTGGTGGGTCCTAGCAATCGATGCTCACACTACAGGTCTCGAACCGTCTGACGTATTGCAGAATTTGCATGTTCGGTTCGCTGCTCACACTGGAGCTGCCCTTATAACCTTGGAACTAGAAGTTAGGCCAACAATCTGGATCATTTGAAATGGAATGGTATTTGTGAAAGAAATGTTGAAATGCTCATGAATTAACAATTCAATCTTTTTTAATGATAATGTTGAGAGTCAAAGGTGACTATAGGAGAACTAAGGCAAATGACAGAGCTTAGAGTACTAAGTGTCAGGCTGTCAGCTCTGCTTTGAGTGAACAAGCCACTCGTCCACTCCACATGTATCCTGTGATTTGCAGCAACAAAATAGGATTTACTGGTTACACTCATACAGGTTGGATAGTACAGAGTTCAACGTAGTGTCCTCAAGTGAAGACCAAGTGGAGCTTTCTTTCAGGAGTACGTATAACCCATCACATCAAAATAGCATTCGGCTAAACATCGACAAGAGGTGCCAAATTCTTCACGCTATTCCGATTTGTGGAACTGCTTGTTTTAGATACTGTTTTCCTCATCTCTGAAATGGTACCAAACTATCTCATTCCGGAGTTTGCTAAGACCACAGCTGGTGCAGGCTTGTGATGCTGAGAGGTAGCTCTGGGTTCTACTGCTATGCCATCTTTGAGCATGACAGGGCCTACCCTGCTCTCAACATCACCGAAGCTCGGCTTGTCTTCAAGCTTAACCCGGCAAAGTGAGTATCATCTCTCTTTTAAGTTTCTGAACACAATCGATCATCATCTCTCTGCTGCTTTGCATTGTCCACTGAAAACTGATCGAGCTGTTGCCTACATCAAATCTGTGCTACTAGGTTCAATTACATGGCTATTACAGACGACATACAGAGGTACATGCCCAGCGCGGTGGACAGAGAAGAACCTCGTGCTGTCCCACTGGCTTACAAGGAGGCTGTTCTGCTGGTTGACCCCAAGGAACCCCAATTCAGAGGAGAGGTACGTATATACAGTAGTACTTTAGCTGTTTTTAGATAATAATGGAACAAAGTTCCAGCCTCTAAATTAGTAGTAACTTAGATAATGATAACATACTAAAAACCAAAATTACCTCCAAATTTCGGGGGAAGTGTGATGTGAATGTGACTAGCATGAACATTCATATGCAGGTAGATGACAAGTACCAGTACTCTCTGGATAACAAGGACAACGTTGTTCACGGATGGATCAGCGGCAGCGATCCAAACCCAATTGGTTTCTGGGTCATCACTCCCAGCAACGAGTTCAAGAGCGGTGGCCCTCTCAAACGGGAGCTCACCTCCCATGTCGGCCCCACATCTCTCACCGTAAGCCCCATCCAAATCAAAGGAGTGTCCATCAGCATCAGTAGACTGAAAAGTTCGTATGATCTTACTATGGTTTCTTTCCATGCGTCAGATGTTTATGGGGACGCATTATGTCGGCAAGTACATGGTGGCCGACATCGACGACGGCGAGGAGTGGAAGAAGGTCCTCGGCCCCGTGTTCATCTACCTCAACTCAGGTCCCAAGACAGGCGACCTGTGGGAGGACGCCAAGGCGCAGGCGGAGGCCGAGGCGAGGAGCTGGCCCTACGGCTTCCTGGCGTCACCGGACTTCCCCAAGTCAGCCGAGAGAGGGTCCGTCACCGGGAGGCTGTTGGTCAGCGACAGGCACCTGAACAAGAAGCACGACATGCCCGCCGGGGCGGCGGCCTACGTCGGCCTGGCCTCGCCGGGGCAGCCGGGCTCCTGGGCGACGGAGAGCAAGGGGTACCAGTTCTGGACGAGGGCCGCGTCCGACGGCACCTTCACCATCGCCAACGTCAGGGAAGGCGTGTACGACCTGTACGCCTTCGTTCCGGGGGTTCTTGGAGACTACTACGACCGCGGCTCGCCGTCGTCGCCGCTGACCGTAGCGCCTGGCCGTGCCGTCGCCGTCGGTGACCTTGTCTTCGAGCCCCCGAGGTCCGGCCCGACGGTGTGGGAGATTGGCGTCCCCGACCGTACGGCGGCGGAGTTCTACGTCCCGGACCCGGACCCCAGGTACGTCAACAGGGTCTTCGTCGGCGACCGAGACAGGTACCGGCAGTACGGTCTCTGGGAGAGGTACGCCGAGTTGTACCCGGACAAGGATCTCGTCTTCACCGTCGGTGAAAGCAACGAATCCAAGGACTGGTTCTTTGCACACGTCACAAGGTAAATGATGCCGCCTTATATTACTTGTATCTGAAATGTAAAACACAAACCAACTTTTTTTTGGTAACTGTATATGTTGATCTGCAGAAAGGTTGGCCAGGTTGCCGTGCCAACGACATGGCAGATACGGTTCAGTCTGGACAGCGTCGAGGCTGACGGCGACTACACGCTGCGGATCGCCATTGCAGCTTCTGAAAGGTGCAGGTTGCAGGTGCAAGTGAATGACGATGGGGATGATGCGAGGAGAGGCGGGGTGTTTACGGCGGCCGGCGACATGGCCATGGGGGACGACAACGCCATCACGCGCCACGGGATACACGGCATGCAGCGGAGCCTCGAGTTCGCGGTCGGGGGCCACCTGCTGCGGCGAGGCGGCAACACCATTGGCCTAAAACTCATCAGCCACCAGCAAGGACCGGAAGGTCCGGCCATGGTCGCCGGAGTCATGTATGACTACATCCGCCTAGAAGGGCCGCCGTCGTCCAGAGGCGTTGCGTCACGCGGGGTTCCACTTCACCGTGTTTGGGTGCAGATTTTGCTCGTGTCTTCACTGGCCTGCTTCCTCGTGATGTCCCAGTAGTAGTAGTAATAGTGTAGCGATCTGGCATGCAGGCGATCTGCCAGGAATGATGATTTTACAGCAACAGAAAGAAGCACAGGTTCCCCAACATCAGGAACCTACCGCTAACAAAAAGCGCAATTCCGAAACCAGATACACTACAGTCATACTATTGAGCTATTACAGAAATGAAAATTCTCTTGTCACAATCAAATCATAATAACTACTACACATTAATTAAAAAAGAGCATTATGGGTTATGGCAATAATTCCACAAGCGCAACTAGTCCGTGCTATGCTCATCGATAACGAGCGCCGAGGCGCCCATCGACAACGGCAGGCAAAGCCAATCAACAAACATGTTTAGTTGCCTGTCCATTTATCCAAACAAGAGCAGCAAGGAGTGGATTCACTATGCACAGCAGGGGCAACTTTTGGAATGAACAAAAACTAAGTCCGGTCGGCTCATCACTGAACAATTACTTGTAGGACTTATTTTCTTACTTTTTACATTTGAATTCCTTTACATCACTTCATTTGCTCTCTTTCAGCTTACATATTGTTTCTGGAGCAAGTTGGCACAGAAATCCAAATCGAAGCGCACTTCTGGTGGATCACCAATGCAATCGAACACAGCGTCCGCTGTCTCAAAGTCCTCTTCTGCAGTGTAGCTGAAAAACATATTTATGGTACATCTGATTACAAAATGAGCATCAAAACTGTAACCTGAACAATCAACAACATGTGTCCTAAAATTATCGTAACACAGAAGTAAAATAAAATTATAATTTAGATAAATATAAGACTTTTTTTCTGAAACAGAAAAATTTAAGAATTTAAGATTTGATAAATAAACTGACATGTGGATAATATTGATTCAAATATCGAGCAAAAAACACTACACATCCATCAGGTTAGATATCTAATGTGCAACACATTGCGTGCACGAAATTATGTTGATTACAACTCTAGTATAGCATATTGTGTATACTACACAAAGGCTACGCGAATTTGGCATTTCATCTCATATACTAGTCAGATTAACACCTTTATTAGAAAGGTCTACCAATTGTTGTCAAGTTATAAACTATGCTTATTGAAAGTGTTTCGAAGAAGAAAATTTGTACCCGCTTTTTGTTACGATACACTTCATGCCGGCAGCTTTTGCCGCTGCAAGCCCTATAGTACTGTCTTCAACAACAACACAGCTGGACATAAAAGAAGCATGATTAGGAAAAAAAAGATATCAAGGGTTATGGAAACATCCTAACATCTACTTTCATGTTGAGTGCAATGATAGATCGAGTAAATTTAAAAGTGTAGAAGTATGTTGACAAAGAATAATGCAGTTTGCGCTAGTATCCTAACTAAACCAAGTTAATTATAAGCTGCTTAAAAATAGCAAAGCTAGCAACGCTAAAAAGTTAACCACATTATTCCTTGCAATGATATTTGTGAAAGTAATAGATATAATTTGTACAAAAAATGTTCCAAACGTATTATTCAGTACCTTTGTGGATCAACTCCAAGTGTAGTTGCTGCTAATATGTAGATTGCCTGAAAAGAACCATAAAAAAACACACATAGATAAAGGATTTTACCCAAGTGTAATACACAAATTTTATGTTAGGTAAATAGCTACATGAGAAAAGGTTATATTTTTGTCATAAACAAATATAACTAATCTTGGGCTGCCACAGGAATAGTGTAATGTGGTACCATATCAAGGACCCTTTGGTGGCACCAAGCCTAAGTCACAAGAAATTATCATAGTTTATTTACATTTTGCAAAATATTATTTCAAGAAAATAACTCAACAGGGAAATATGGACTAATGCTTAGAGTTCATTAAACTGTGAAATCAACTTACTGGGTCAGGTTTTTTGCGAGGAACCACATCTCCAGCAAATATGGTAATCCTTTCAGCTCTATCAGGCCCCAATAAGTATGACACTATTGCTGAAACCTGTAATCAGGAAAAGAATAGCTATAATTTTCCCTGCTTTAATTGCATAAAATATGTTTCTTAATCATCGGTGATTGGATGTTAAGAGAATGTAAATCTTGGTCTGGTGACCTAAAATAACTGACAAATAGTAAATCTTGGATGGTACAAATGATAATGACATCTTATAATGCGGCTAAATTTATACTAGACAGCTTATTTATTTTCTTAACCTTTTAACATTCAAGTTAGAAAAAGCAACTTATTTTTATATATCGCAGGGAAAAATGAATATTATTAGAGAAAATATTTCATTTGAACCGTGAAATTGGCAAAAGGCTTTTGCTAACTAGGGATGATATATGGAAATTTACAGATCTAATGCCAAGGAAAGGTAAGGATCTAGAATGAGAAGTACTGGGTTGAAAACATCAGCTAAGTTTCAACACTTCCCCTTTCATTGTTTGAATTTTGTTATTTCAGTTAGGTGTCCTGCTAACTGATCAAATTAATTTGTCATAACTTCAAACATTTCACCAACCAATAGTTTTCTGCATGACAAAAGTTGACAGAAACTGTTGTTCCAGATGTGGAAATAGCTATAGGAACTCTAACTGCATATAGCTAGTAAAAGCACTTGCAGGTGGAAAATGCATAATTACTTACAGCTTTCTCATTTGATGTACTGCACACTGCAACTTTAACTGCCTTTCCTAAAGCCTCATCAATTAACCTGTAAAGTTAAAAATTAATCTAGCAGCTATTTGACTAGCTTAATAGTTTTAGCTTTTGTTCTCATGAAGCTAGCTGGTTCAGATTTGGATTCCATTGCGTGTTTTTCTAGTGCATGTACCATGAGCTTCAGCAAAAGACATGAAGTTTTTAAGTTCGCAATTTCACTGTGTTTCACCTCATTTCTTATACTTTTGCCCTTATAGATTGAAAGTGTAATTAGGTTGTAAATCATTGAAGGGAGAAATAAAGTTTCCCAAAGTATGAATGCCTTGACCATACCATAGAGTTTTAACTTTCATATTCTTTTGGTCACGATCACTCATAGTTGAAAACAAAGTAAGATAAAAAAAAAATAACCGAAAGTCCACTTTGTGTGCTTGATCCCAAAAACATTTCAGTTCCATTTACTCCAAAGTATTTCAGTTTGTTCAATCTATCCCCTAGTAAGACTAGTTTTACTGTACACTTTGAGTTTTAAGTTTGAATTTTATAAGGTGGTAGAGGAACATGATTTCTAGTGTTAGAAGAAAAAAAGAAATTTCAATAAGTATCTCTTGGCATAGTGCTGCATGTTACTACACGAAATTTAAAAAGTATTTGACATAAAGACTATCATTTTGTTGTTACGAGTGACAAATATTTTAATTCCCCCACTATGTTGTATGACAGCATTTCAAATCACTTGTGTTCAAGCAGCAAGAAATATTTATGAATGTCACAACTTATAGGTTCATTTAAACTATAGTTAAATTGTAAGGCCAACAAATTGTTGGAAATATTGACCTTTGAACACCTGGACGCAGAGGAAGCAACTTTTTCTCAATTAGGGCCATGAATAATTCTGTTTTCCTCTTGTGAAGAGAAGCAATGAACTCCTTTCTTTGCTCATCAGTCTTTGGTGCTTTAGCTGGCCATCCTGTCTGGTTGAAGTAAGCTGTCATCCTGAAAACAAATACTTATAATTGAATAAAAGATCAATGATTAATATATAATAATTATTTTCAATTGGATATGTGTCTCATGCAGAGAGTTTATGTTTATGATTTTTCCATTCAAATTTAGAAGTAGTTAGAGTTCTTTCTTCTTACTAGATCATGCTTCTTATAGGTGATAAATAAGATGCGAAGAAATGTTAAAAACCAAAGTAAAGTGCTATCTCCGTAATTTCTTAGTCTGACATTTAATGTAAATGCTTCCGTGGACACTAAGATAATTTGAAAAGCTAAATGAGAAAAATATGAGAAGAGTAAATAAAAGACTAACCTTTCCTTTCCACCGCCTATCTTGAGCAATTCTCCATACAGTTCAACATCCCAGCTCACACCTAATTCCTTCTGTAAATATCAACATAGTTGATCACACACACATTGAAAGAACAAGAATCAGTAAATTTAGTTCTTCTTTTAATAGCATCTCTTAGATTTAATTCCTGTTTCCTGTAGGCATCTCTTAGATTTAATCAATTATCCACAAGAACGTCCATTAATCCTTTTACCCTTTAATATCGAGTACAGAGTTACAGACTAAGCCTTCTCACTAAACCACATCATCAATCAATATAAAGCTTTTTGATCATATCCATGTTTAAGTTTTGATGCAGGATACATCAATCCAAGCAGGCCGATCAAAGTGCAAACAATTGCCACTTATTTATGCCATTCACCATTTTAATTATGTATTGTCTCAATGACTTGTGCAAAATGATGTTTTTTTAACTAAAGAATCCAACTATACATTATCTAACATGGCCCGAGGCAAGTGCGTGAAGAAAATACATAAAGGCAAGGGGTTCCTCCACGTAATGCATTTCTTAAATGCACAGATTGCTTAGGCTAAGGGCAATTTACTATAAAATGTCCTCGATAAGCCAAGCCTGTCTTCCATGAGGGATGCAAGCGAGGTAGCCCGTGAACCCACATATAGGCTTAATTTTGTGGTTCGCTGCAAGTGCCCAGTGGCAAAACTGAAAGAATACTTCCCTTTAACTGAACACCGGCTATAGGGGTTTTGTTAATCTTTTTCTGGTTTTTCTCTGCTTATGTCTGTAATAAACCTCTCTTTTTCATTATATATAATTCTAGCCGGTAAGGGGAAACCCCTGTTTTTTTATTAAGGGGAAAAAAAACCTTTTTTGCGTTAAAAACCTCCTGCTTTTTTAGTTAAACAAAATTAGCTTCACAGCATTAATGCTATTGTCAGCTTCCAACCGTAGCAGGTAAGACTAATTAACCTGAACCAGGTAAGACTAATTAACCTGAACCCTGCATTGTTGAAACAAGATGGACCCAAGTCCCATATATTATACGAATATAAATATACCATTATTTCAAAATTTCATGAAATGCATATTATTCCAAAGGCATGGTCTCAATCAGTCATTAGTGGTCAACTGCGCTGCAGGACAAATTTGTCAGAAGAAAACAAAGAATGGTCCGTGAGCCATCTGTTTAAATAACTAGGAGCATAGAAACCACAGAAAAGATCAACGTCGGAGGTGCAGCCGCATCAGGAAAATGGAGATAAATTAACGAGAGTATCGATGGAAGGAACCGGACCTCGGCGAAGGTTTCGTTGAAGGAGATGCGGTGGCCGTCCTTCTCGGTGTCCACCAGCACACCGTCGCAATCGAACAACAGCGCCGCCGGAAGGGCACCGGCCGGGGCGGTCCCATCGCCTGCCGCTGCCGCGCGCACGGCCGCAGCTCTGCGCCCACTCACGGTGCGGATGCAGCAGGCAACGCCGCTTGGGACCAGCTGCTGACCGGCGGCGACTGGGACGGGGCGCGCGACAGAGATGTTGCTTGCCCGCAGCAGCGTGGATGATGCCGCGGCGGC